>Ga0316206_1001232_pt1 | contig 24322 bp, 31 predicted proteins | sample 6monthpyrite_MG_FD_204942 | JGI IMG/M metagenome (GOLD analysis project Ga0316206, IMG submission 204942) | Microbial mat bacterial communities from mineral coupon in-situ incubated in ocean water Damariscotta River, Maine, United States -... | ecosystem: Environmental > Aquatic > Marine >... | reverse complement strand
AAGTCGGCAGTGGAGTAGGCTATTTGCACCAGGTGTTGCTGGAACAGGGGGCAACGTCAGCGGTTGGTATAGACTTTTCGCAAGAGATGTTAACCGAAGCAAGCAACTGGGCAGCAGAAAAAAATCTCACTGAAAGAACAACGTATATTCAGGGTGATTTTATTGAGCTGTTAGATAAAGTTGAACCCGCCGATGTCACCATTTTAGATAAAGTCGTTTGCTGTTATCCCTTTGCAGAACTATTAGTAAATAGTTCGATTACAAAAACAAAAAAGGTCTATGCTTTAAGCTATCCCCGTAAACGCTGGTTTATACAAACTACTGTTGCTTGTTCTGCTTTTTTCTTAAAATTAATAGGTTCAAGCTTTCGCCCTTATGTACATAACCCAAAAGACATTGAAAAATGGGTCTGTGAAAAAGGCTTTAAGAAAACACATCAACAACAAACGTTTATTTGGTTAACGCAAATATATGAAAATGAAACCAGATAGAGTTACCTGGTTAGAACTTTGTTACAGCGGCTTTACCATAGGGTCAAAAAACAATTGTTTTCTATAACTTCTTGATATTTATATGCAAAATGGTCATAAAGTGAAAGATAATAAAAGTAATATGACGCAAGCGGCATATTACATACTATGCCGCTTTCGGTCTAATTAACTGTTATATTTAAGGACAGTATGTACAAGTATTTGTATTTAACAAAGGAAGTGTGGGCAGATACGTGGATTAATGGCGGTGAAATCCCTATTTCATTAGCTAGCACTTATCTACATGATGAAAGAGAAGGGACTTTAACGCCTGATGAAAACTTAATACACGAATCCCCCGTTGATATAAAAAGCTTATCTCCAATGATTAGTTTTGGTAAAGGTGGAGGTGTCAAAGGACTCACCATGACAAATTGTTCTATAAATGGTGGCAGGATTCCAGAAATTATTGATGCAAATTACTATACGGAAGATGGTCTTGTTCTTTCTTTATGCAATAGTCTTAATGAAGCAATAGCCAATAAACTTGGCAAAGAGTGTTGCATTCGGGTTTCTAATTTAAAACATTTTCGAAAAATTATCGATAAACAACTAGGTGTTAAAGGGGAAATGAAAGAGTGTACTTATACCGATAATCATGAGCGAAATCACTTTCTAAAATCCACTGAGGATGCTTGGCAAGATGAGTTCCGAATATTCTGGAAATATCAGAAGAATGAAATCGTGAAAATCCCAAAGGGGTATGCAAAATTAGTTGCCACATACAAATAGAATATAACAAGTCGTTAAACCGGATCGGCGCAAAAAACGCGCCTTCCCGGTTAACTCAGCGTTAGCTTCTATAAAATAAATTCAAAATGAATAATGTAAATAAGAAAATACATGGCCGCTTGCTTATGGTGACCGGAATCATTCATGTTTTACTTGTGATAACGCCTGGCGTGTACGGAGACCAGTTCTATCAATTTATGGATAGCGTTTTCTTTAATATTAATAATGGTCTTGCAGATTTCCCTATTATTGGAGGCACGCTTCACCATAAAGAGTTCGCAGCATTTTGGTTTTTCTACGCAGGCCCTCTAACATTTATTTATGGTTACCTGCTAAATGAGGTTGAAAAAATACACGGGTATGTTCCTGTAAATCAATCAATAGCATTTATTATTATTTCAAGTATTGGTGCGTATATGATCCCTTTGTCAGGAATGATGTTTGTTTTAATCCCTCAAGGCATCTATATGTACTTACGTGGCAAGAAGTTGTACAAAGCACAAAGCTAACAAGGACGATACACACGTAAAAATTTAACTTACACGCCTTTGCCACTAAGGCTAAATTTCCAGTGATTGGCGGCGTTAGGATTTTATATAGAAAGGAAGATTCATGAAGATTTTATACATTATTATCCTCTCGTTATCTATAACAGGACTGCAGGGCTGCGCATCAAACAAGCAAATCAGCAAAACCATTCCAAACCTTGAAACAGAACATAATAAAAGCATTAATAAGCCTTTATCGATGAGTAAATCATTTCCAATTCAATTATTCATGAATATTTGTGTTATTAGTAGAGGTGATCGTACCGTTATAGCTAATAGGTCTAAAAAATTCAGACTTACTGAAGCACCACCTAATGTTGCTTCCAGATACTTATCTGGCCACAAGGGTAAAGTATGGGGAATGAAAAACGAGTATGGATTTTTTGTCGTTTCATCTTTATCCAACGGTCTATGCTCAGTCTTTATTCATAGAGGAAATACCGGGCAACTAAAAGCCAGTATGGAATCATGGCTCCTTCCTAAAAACACTGGCATAACCTATACAAAAGACTCAATAAACAAAAAAGGATTAAATACAACCACATATAAAATATTTCGAGGGAGTCAAGCATTGGAGCAATGGGTAATTACTATACCAAAAAATATAAACGGTAACTTAAAAGCAATCATGTCTTACCAAGCAGCGAAAGTCTAACAGGCGCTCCAGTTGATTCTGAAGACCCCCCTATAAAATATACAACAAAAAAATTAATGAAGGTTTATTATGATAAAAATCTCTGTAAGCATTGATGTCTCTAACTTAGAACAGGCAGAAAGCTTCTATACAGAAGCTCTGGGCTGTAAGAAAATTAGAGAACAAGGGGTTGATATGGTTGTTCTCGCTACAGAGAACTGTGATATATACCTGCAGGAAAAAGAAGCTGGAACAAAACCACTCGCATCGAGTGATGTTGTACGCGACTATAAACGTCACTGGACACCTGTTCATTTGGACTTTCTTACCGAAAATATTGACGAGGTAGTTAAAAACATTCTTAAATTGGGCGGGCTACACGAAGGTGGCGAAAGTGGTGACTGGGGCTCTATTGCATATTGTGCAGATCCATTTGGTAACGGTTTTTGTGTAATCAATGAATAAAACACATAATAAATCGATCATGTGGACACTTTGCTTCACTTTGCTACCCCGCAATTCAAACGTAAAACATATATGAAGAATCCTGTCTTATATATATTTTCAGGGCTTCCTGGAACAGGAAAATCAACGTTAGCAAAAAAGCTTGCTCAGACTACAGGTGCAACTTATCTGAGAATTGATACTATCGAACAAGCTATCAGAGATTTATGTGATTTCAAAGTTGAGGGCGAGGGTTACAGGATGTCGTATAGGATTGCATCAGACAACCTAAAAATAGGCCATAGCGTTATAGCCGACTCATGTAATCCCATTGAATTAACGCGTAATGAATGGAATGAGGTTGCAATAAACGCCAACGCCAATTTTATTAATATTGAAATTATCTGTTCTAATAAGAATGAGCATAAACAACGCGTCGAAACACGCATATCTGAAGTAGCAGGTTTAGAATTGCCTTCATGGGAAAAAGTAGAAAACAGAGAATACCACCCATGGAATTCTGAATGTATAACCATTGATACGTCAAATAAATCTATAGATACATGCTCTCAAGAATTATTGAAGGCAATAAAAAATGACAACAAGGTTTAACCAATAAATCAGGTTCGTGCCGTTCAGGCGCCGGTCGCAGCAATGCAGCGACAATTATTGATGTGTTATATAACATTATGAAAACATGCCCTAACTGTAACAATGAACTCATCGCTATAGATAGCACAGCTATTTATTCATTTCAGAAAAGAGCCTCAAGAATCTATTGGCTGGTTTCGTTAACATTTATAGCGTTACTTCTCTCTATACTAATTCCTAAGATAGTACCGGATGCTATATCTCAACTTGTATTGGTTATTTATTATGTCATAGCGTTGATAGCCATAATGAAAATGTATAAGTCAAATAAAAATAAAGTGATTTATGAATGCATAAAATGTAAAAACAAATATAGTGACAACCCATTAAAACTATTCCATTATGGAAAATAAAAAATACGACATGTCACTCCGGTTGTTTGGGAAGTTTAGCTTGCTCGGCCGAAGAGGCTGGTAATTGCAACGGCGCTGCTGGAGTTATTTTGGCATTGGGAATAACGTATTGGTTAATCATAAAGAAAACTTAACAACCCTGTCAGGCAACGTGGTAAATCTGCATGGTGTATAGATAACGTTAGCCATATAAGAGAATAAAATGAAAAAAGGGGCATGGGAAAAATGGGCGAGCTCATTAAAGAAAAATACTTACGCTCTTTATCTTGCATCTAAAAATCCGGCAGTACCGGTTTTGGCAAAAATAGTTATTGCAGTTGTAGTGGCTTACGCTCTCAGCCCCATTGATTTAATTCCGGATTTTATTCCTGTTATTGGTTATTTAGACGACTTATTGCTATTACCTTTAGGCGTCTGGTTGGCTATACATTTAATACCGCAACCAGTTTGGAAAGAGTGTCAGGCATTAGCGCAAGAACAAGTATTAAATATGCCTCATAATCGCCGGGCTGCAATAGTAATTATTATGATTTGGGTTTTGAGTTTAGCTGTCTTTATCTTTTGGTTATGGTAATTTGTATTAAAATCTTTCGCTATCACTCAGCGGGGTGTGCAAAATATGCGCGTTCTTTATGTAAGTCATTATATGTAAAAGGAATTATTAAGCAGATGTACGCAGTTATATTCAAAGCCGAAATTAATAAGCTAGATAAAAGCTATTCTGATACTGCTCTAAGAATGCGAGAGTTAGCCATCAGTCAGTATGGGTGTACAGAGTTTGTTGCTGTCACTGAAGGCAATCATGAAATAGCAATATCATACTGGGAAAACCAGGAACAAATAGTCAAGTGGAAACAAGACGCCGAGCATCTTGTCGCGCAAGAGATGGGATGCTCTACCTGGTATAAAAGTTATAAGGTAGAGGTTGTTGAAGTTATTCGTGAATATGCTAAAAACACATAATAAACGACTGTAGTATCAGGGTAGTCCGGCTTACTTTATTTGACAATTAAAAACTGTAGTATGCTTGTCATTTGATGGTCGCTTATTATCATCGTTATACCCAAAGGAAAATTATGATCGTAATTTACGGAATAAAAGAAAACCTAAACCCAATAAAGCATAGGTTATCTGATGTTATTCATGGTTGTATGCATTCTGTTTTGGGGTTGCCGGAAGATAAAAGAGCCCATAGATTTATTCCAATGAACAAGGAAGACTTTTATTACCCTGGTGGTAGAAGCGATGCCTATACCGTAATTGAAATAAACATGATGGAAGGACGGGAGCAGGAGACGAAAAAGGCGTTAATAAAGTCATTATTCGAACAGATTGAGAAAGAAACAGGGATATTACCCGTTGATATAGAAATAACAATTTCTGAGCAACCGGCTCATTGCTGGGGGTTTCGTGGTATTACAGGTGATGAAGCGAAGCTTAATTACAAAGTGAATGTATAACACTGCACATTGACCCGAATACAGTTGCATGTTGGTTTGTAGTGGATGCCATAGCCCTCACTTTCTCAAATGAACTGACTATTTTCGGTGTAATATAAAAGGAGGAGAGAAAAATGCATTCAGGAAGTTGCGAGTGTGGATCAGTCTGTTATCAATATGATGGAGAGCCTCTTACATGTTATGCCTGCCATTGCACTGACTGTCAAACTTCATCAGGCTCTGCCTTTGGTCTGTCCATGATAGTAAATGAAAAAGATATTGAAATAACGACAGGTAAAACTGGCATTAGCATCATTGATGTTAATGGCACAAAAGTTAAAAAGCATTATTGTACTCACTGCAATACACCCCTTATGTTTTCTGCGGATGAGTATCCAGGGATAGCTGCTTTAAAACCCGGCACATTTGAAGATACTTCATGGTTTAAACCTATAGCCCATTTATGGGTTCGCAGTGCTCAACCATGGGTTAAACTGGATAGTTCTACACCGCAGTATGAACAACAGCCTGAAATGTCTGAGCTAATTGATTTATGGGCATCCAGAGATAATACATAATAAGCGGGCCAGAAGCATGCGCGAAGTTGGCAAGCTTGCCTGGTCATTTAAGTGTTTGTGCAAAATTGTAATATTGGAGGAGATATGACTGAAGGAAAAGGGCAATGCCTTTGTGGTGCTGTAAAGATCACTGCGAAGAACATAAGTAATAATGTGGATGCTTGCCATTGCGGCATGTGTAGACGATGGGGTGGTGGGCCCCTGATGGTTGTTAGTTGTGGGACAGAGGTCACCTTTGAAGGGGAAGAGAATATTACTGTTTACAATTCTTCTGACTGGGCAGAGCGAGGCTTTTGCAATAAATGTGGTAGCCATTTATTTTACCGCCTCAAAGAAATTAAAGAACATCAAGTACCAGCAGGTCTCTTTGATAATCAAGAGAGTTTTCATTTCGAGTTACAGGTTTTTATCGATAATAAACCCTCTTTTTATAGCTTTGCTAATAAAACAAATGAAATGACCGAAGCGGAAGTGATTGAAAAATATGTATCCGGGTAGAATACATAAAGGACACGTTACATTTTTTACCCCTTGTACGAATTATTATGAGGGCAGGTCATGTCAAAGTTTTCAGTTAATCTAATAATTATTTTTATTTTATCAGGCTGTGCAAAAACAGAGCCGTTAACGATAAACGATTTTTACCATTTAATTTATAACGCTGAATCAACGTTGAGTTTTGATGAAGGCAATATTCATCTATATACGTCCCATCTTGATATTTATAATAAATTAGCAGGTATTGACTTAATAACCGTTGACGCTCGTAATGTCGATTTCAACAATAAGTCTATACGCCTTCTTTCACAAAAACCGACACTTCTGGGTTTGGCGGTTATTAATAAAATTAACAAAAATAAAATAAAGTCGCCTAAAATACCCGTAACTATAATGAAGAGAATTAATAATTTAGAAGCTAATATTGCTAAAAAATATAAGTTAACGTTATCTCAATATATTTTTTTAACAAAATTACCCTCTGGTGATGTATCAGCCCCTGGAGCTGATATATTTAGTAGCAGAAAAAATGACATTGAATTAGTAAAAATATTATCAAGCAAAGGCCTTATGAAATATTCCATAATTGATGACACTTTTAATGGAAAGCCTGCGAAAAGCTTTCGATGGTGGACAACTCAAAAAGGACTTGAGTTAAAAGCGATAAATTAAATATGAAATTAAACATAATATTGTTACTAATTGCAATTGGCATGATTCATCAACAACCTGCATATTCTGCTGGAAAAGATGATACAAGAAATGCAGAGCTAAAGAGTTATGACAATGATCTGAATGCATTATATAAAAAAATCATGTCTCAATTAAAAGAAAAAGATAAGACAAACCTGAGGCAAGCGCAACGCGCTTGGATCAAAATGCGCGACAGTGATTGTCAATGGGCCTTCGTAGACAACCGAGACTGCTTAATTGATAGAACCATTAATAGAATTGAAGAGTTATCAAAAACATGGTTCTATACAAAAGAAGGTCAATATATCAACAATGAATAATTATATGCCACTACATTATTCAACAAATTCGCTCAACAAGACAATCCAGTTGATGTACCAAAGCAACGCTCCTTCGTCGCACTGCTTTGGGCGTAACTGGGCTCAGCGCTAGGTATATTAAAAAAATGAAAAAAAGTGCCAGATTAAATGTATTAATCTCATCATTCATTGGCGCATTAATTTGGTTTGCATCACCTTATCTGTCAGGTGAACTGGAGCCGTGGGATTCAGAAACATTTTATTATATCGGCTCATTATTCACCGGGGGAATAATCTTTGGTATATATAACTCAGAAAAAATATGGGCTTATACTATTGGTATATTTCTGGGACAATTAATTTATATTTTACTATTTTTACCATTAGGCCCGCTTATTCTTATAGGGAGTTTGTATCTGGCAGGTAGTAGTATTATTTGTTGTCTTGGTGCCCTAGTCAGTAATATATTAAAAGTGTATGTATTTAAATAGCAAAAGGCCTAACATGCAAGTAAGCTCGCTCGTTACCACTCGCTGACTGAGCTAAGCATTGACTTACAAAACAAAAAAATGCAATAGAGTGAGATTAAAATGAATATTGGTTTAGCCCTCGGAGGTGGTTCTTCTCGTGGATGGTCACATATAGGTGTTATTAGCGCACTGGCTGATCAGGGAATTGTGCCCGATATTGTTTGCGGTACTTCCATAGGTTCATTAGTTGGTGCATCTTATGTATCAAATAATCTTGAGAAGTTAGAAGAATGGGTATGCTCACTGACCAGGTTTGAGACAGCCAGGTTTTTTGAAATTAGCTCATCATTGAATGGTTTCGTTAATACAGAAAGGCTGCACTATTTTTTAAATGGATATGTGGCTAGTGATAATTCAGTAATAGAGGACCTTGATAAACAATATGCCTCTGTTGCAACAGATTTAGAAACTGGTAGAGAGGTGTGGTTAACGAAAGGCTCTGTGTTAGAGGCAGTTTGGTCGTCCATTTCTCTACCTGGTCTATTTCCGGCAATAAAAAACAATAATAAGTGGCTTGTAGATGGTGGATTAGTCAATCCAGTTCCTGTTTCAGTCTGCCGAGCATTAGGTGCAGATATCGTTATAGCAGTAAATTTAAATGGTGACATTGTTGGGAAACATTTTCAAAAGCCAAAAAATATAATAAAACAAGATACAGGTGTTGTGGGCAAAATCACCGATTTAGTCACAGAATATACAGCTTCGGTATTTTCAACAGCAAAAGTTGAAGATCAACCACCGAGCTTGTTTGAAGCTATCGCTGGCTCAGTCAATATTACGCAGGACAGGATTACAAGGAGTCGTATGGCCGGAGATCCTCCAGATATTTTACTTTCTCCAAAGCTGTCACATGTTGGTCTATTGGAGTTTTATCGAGCAAACGAAGCTATAAATGAGGGAAAAGAATGTGTCCAAAGAATGCTGCCAGAAATACAGCACGTATTAAGTATGGCTTAACAAGGTAATTCAATGTGGACGCATTTTTCAATCGCTACGCTTCTTACAAATACATCAGTTAATTGCAATGTTCTCTGTAAAAGAAATTACTAAGTAGATGCACGCAGTTATATTCAAAGCCGAAATTGATACGCCAGATAAAAGCTATTCTGAAACAGCATTAATAATGATAAAGATGGTAATTAAAAAATATGGTTGCAGAATTTTCCCGTGATTCGAAATGAACTTTGAGACTCAAAACGTAATACAACTTGCTGCTCTTTTCCTCTTAGCAGTTATGGGCATTGGTCGTATAATTGTTATGAAATTAAAAAATATACAAGTATTTGTCCTTGACTCCAAAATGACCTTAACCCAACACTTAAATGGAATTTTCTTTGTCATCTGCTTTTTTATTTGGGTTTTCGAATCTATTTCATATTCGTTATCCTTGAACTACCATATTCCATTGTCAACTATAGATGTTCTAACAATACAACATACAGATATAAAAATTGCCGGGGTTATTATTTTAGTCTTTGGCTTGATCGTTTATGCTCTGGCCCTATATTCTTTTAACAATTCCTGGAGAATAGGTATTGATAGGGAAACCCCAGGGGAATTGATTACAAGTGGAATTTTTAAATATTCACGAAACCCAATTTATCTAAGCATCGATTTATTGGTAGCTGGAACATTTTTACTGCAAGGCCATTTTATATTCCTGGTGCTATTCGTGGCCATAGCAATATCATTACATATTCAAATTTTACAAGAAGAGGGAGTTTTAATTCAAACCTATGGAAATTCTTATTTGCAGTATCGAACCAAAGTTAGTCGCTATCTCAGCATAAAATTGTTCTTATCTCTATGGCTTACATTTTTCAGGAAATAGTTTGACGTGCCGAAAATTCGGCAGAACAAGCTTAAAAGTGAGCCTGATTGGTCCTGACAACGCTGAGATTTATGTGGCCTCCCCTGCGCAAAAATTTGAATAGATTATTGGTAGCTTATTGTGGTTATTGCTCCTTTTTCGCTCTTATGTACATAGCAGAACTAATAATGATGAATTAAAGAGTGGTAGACTATTAGCCGATAAATGGTAAGTTAAAGTCATAAACGCAAGCCCGTATTATTGCAATAAAAATTGAAATGCGGCAGGACAATTATGGCCACGAAATAATTAAGCTATTTCAAGGCCATTATTTATTGGCTTTTGCAGTCTGTTTATGAGTGTCCCTTTAAATTTAATACTATCAGGGTGTTTACGAAATGATAAAAGCTGCTATACCTGAGAACGAAAATGAACGTCTTCGTAAATTACACGAATTAGGCATACTCGATACTATTGAGGAACAGGCTTATGATGATTTGACTAAGCTGGCTGCCGAAATTTGTGGTACGCCGATTGCTTTAGTGAGTTTAATTGATAGTGACAGACAATGGTTTAAGTCTCACCATGGTCTGGATGCCCGGGAAACACCTCGTGATTACGCCTTCTGTGCACATGCCATTCTTGAAGATGATATTTTTGTTGTTAATGATTCTGAAAAAGATGAGCGATTTTATGATAATCCATTAGTGACAGGTGAGCCATATGTGAAATTTTATGCCGGTGCTCCACTTATAATGAGCGACAATAGTCGGCTTGGGACATTGTGTGTTATAGGGCATGAAGGGCGAACAATTTCGCATGCTCAAAAAGAGTCTTTGGCAATTCTGGCGCGGCAAGTCGTAAGTCAATTAGAATTAAGACTGAAAGTCAAACAGTTGAAAATTATCGATCATACCAAAGATGAGTTTATCTCTATGGTAAGTCACGAATTGAGAACGCCTTTAACTTCAATTTATGGCTCGCTGTCATTACTTAGAAATGAAACAGAACAATTTAATGAAGTAAATAAAAAATTAATTGATATTTCATTTAATAACACAGAGCGTTTGCTTAGTATTGTGAATGATATTTTAGATTTGACTAAAATGGAATCCGGGCAACTCGAACTTAAATTTGAAGAATTAAATATAACCACATTACTGGAAAAATCAGTTGAATTGAATGAGCAGTACTGTAAAGAGTGCCACACTACACTTACCTTTAATCAACCGGAAAATAAGGGCAATATACGGGTTAAAGGTGATGAACAGCGATTATTACAGGTAATGAGTAACCTCATCTCTAATGCTGCAAAGTTTACTCATGAAAATGATCTGATAGAAATAAATGTTCGAATAGAAAATAATGATGTGGTTGTAGAAGTGACTGATCATGGACCGGGCATTCCACCTGAGCAGCAGGATTTAGTGTTTGCGAAATTTAAACAGCTTGAAACAAAGGTCAATAATAAGTTGCCTGGCACCGGGTTAGGCTTAAATATCACTAAAAATATTATAGAGCTACAGCAAGGGATAATGGGCTTTGAATCAATACCTAATGAAAAAACAACTTTTTACTTCAAACTACCCATAATTAAATAACCGAAACAACATATTATTACTGCATGCCATTTTTGGAGTTAGAGTAAAACTTTATCATCTCTATTGGCTGGTATTTTTTAGGAAATAGTGTGGAATATAGAAAACTCGGCAGAACAAATTTAGAGGTGAGTCTGATTGGGCTTGGTACCATGACGTGGGGTTTGCAAAACACCCAGACGCAGGGTTTCGAGCAAATGGATTATGCACTTGATCACGGTGTTAACTTTTTTGATACCGCTGAGATGTATGCGATTCCCCCCAGTGCAAAAACTTTTGGTACCACTGAAACCATTATTGGTAACTGGTTTGCTTCACGTTTAAATCGAGACAAGGTTATTTTGGCGTCTAAAATCGCAGGGCCGGAAATGCTTTGGGTGCGTGATGGAACAAATTATATTGACAAAAAAAACATCACGCTCGCGCTTGAAGGTAGTTTAAAAAGATTACAAACGGACTATATTGATCTTTACCAATTGCACTGGCCGAATCGTGGCTCTTATCATTTTGGTAAAGTTTGGGGCTTTAATGCAAAGTTTGATGTACAAGCTGAACAAGATAACTTTCTTGAAGTGCTTGAAACGCTTAACACGTTTATCGAAGAAGGAAAAATTCGGCATATTGGTTTATCCAACGAAACAGCGTGGGGGTTAAGCAAGTGGTTACAACTCGCTGAGCAAAATAATTTACCGCGCATGGCCTCGATTCAAAATGAGTATTCAGTCTTGTGCCGCCACTTTGAGCCGGATTTGAGTGAAATTGCGATTCATGAAGACTGCGGTTTGCTGGCATGGTCGCCATTAGCCCGCGGTATGATCAGCGGAAAATATTTAAACGGTGCAAAACCAGAAGGTGCGCGTTTAACAATTGAAACCCGACCTGAGCATCGCATTCACCCCAATACTGATGCTGCGATTGTGAAGTATATTGAGCTGGCTAAAAACTATGATTTAGATGTCACGCAAATGGCTCTGGCATTTGTGAATGCCCGGCCTTTTGTCACTTCGACATTAATCGGTGCAACGAAGATGAGCCAACTTAAATCGAACATTGCTTCAATCGATGTGAAGTTGTCTGCTGAAGTGCGCGAAGAAATAGAAAAAATTCGCCGTGATTACCCTATGCCTTTTTGACCTTTTTTATTTAAGCCAATGATTTACTAGGCTTTTTCGTGCTCTGTTGCTTTAATCCTGTTATTATTCGCTGCCGTTTCTATTCGCCGTTTATTTAATTTCCGGAGTTCTTCTATGTTTCAGATGGGTTGCGCCAGTCGCGCATGTTATAAAAATGAAATTCTTTCAGGTTTAACTGTTGCGCTGGCACTTGTTCCGGAAGCGGTGGCCTTTGCATTCGTCGCAGGCGTGTCTCCTCTTGTTGGTTTATATGCAGCATTCATGGTGGGTTTGTTGGCGTCCATTTTTGGTGGGCGCCCGGGAATGATTTCCGGTGCAACAGGCTCTATGGCGGTAGTGATGGTGGCATTAGTGGCACAACATGGGGTGGAATACTTATTTGCCGCAGTAGTCTTAACGGGTCTGATTCAAATATTGGCAGGCATTTTACGCTTAGGTAAATATATTCGTATCGTGCCACACCCGGTTATGCTGGGGTTTGTAAATGGCTTAGCCATTGTCATTTTTCTCGCGCAATTACAACATTTTCAGGTTGAGCTCCCAGACGGTACCATGGAATGGATGAGTGGTTCTGCTATGTACATATTGCTGGCACTTGTTGCGTTGACCATGGCTATCATGCACTATTTACCGAAAATTACCGGCGCTTTTCCAGCGGCGCTGGCGGCGATTCTGGTCGTTTCGTTTATGGTGATTGGGTTCGATATTGATACCCATTCGGTAGGCGATTTAGCATCAATTGAAGGTGTATTTCCACCGTTCCATCTTCCTGAAGTCCCTTTCACTTTTGAAACGTTATCGATTATTTTTCCATACGCGATTGTTTTAGCGGCAATTGGTTTAATTGAATCTTTATTGACGCTATCACTCATTGATGATGTGACCAATACACGTGGTCGCGGTAACCGTGAGTGCGTTGGTCAGGGGATTGCTAACACTGCAACAGGTTTATTCGGCGGTATGGGCGGTTGTGCCATGATTGGTCAGAGCATGATCAATGTTAACTCGGGTGGGCGGCAACGTTTATCGGGTATTGCAGCGGCGTTGTTTTTATTGATCTTTATTTTGTTCGCTTCAAGCCTGATTGAGCAAATTCCGATGGCCGCATTGATTGGTGTTATGTTCATGGTGGTACTCGGTACATTTGAATGGTCTAGCTTGCGTATCATGGGTAAGATTCCTAAAACAGATGCTTTTGTTTTAATTCTTGTATCGGGTGTGACGGTGGCAACGGATTTAGCGTTTGCAGTCGTCGTGGGTGTAATTGTTTCAGCTCTTTTCTTTGCCTGGGAGCATGCTTCACACATCAATGTAAAAAGTTATGATGATGAAAAGGGCTCGCGTGTTTATGAGTTAAACGGACCATTATTTTTTGGTTCGGTGAAAAACTTTTTAGAGTTATTTTCACCAGCCGAAGATCCTGATGATGTTATTATTGAATTTCAAAATTCACGCGTTGCTGATCATTCTGCGATTGAAGCGATTGATAACCTGGCTGAGAAATATATTAAAGCAGGCAAGACATTACACTTGCGCCACTTAAGCCCGGAATGTCGTGAGCTATTGAAGAAGGCCGGTGACATGGTTGAAGTCAACGTGATGGAAGATCCGAAGTACCATGTTGCAGATGATCAAATTGCTTAAGTCATAATATTTGAGCATAAAAAAACCTGCTTGATACATAGTGCCCGCTCACTTTAGGCTTAATTTTATCTCCCCCCTCCCATTTCGGGAGGGGGCTAGGGGGAGGGAAGAGTTAAAACCACCCCACCCTAACCCTCCCCTTACAAGGGGAGGGAATAAACCTTTAAATTATTCAGCTTAATTGAATGGCATTCTGCATCAAGCAGGTTTGTGTGTGTCTGTCAGCTTAATAAAATTATTCAGTTCGTCGTTTTTTTAAAATTTCATCCGCGCCCCGTGCAACATAACGTAATTGTGTTATAACTTTTTCGGTAATCATTTTACGTTCGGCTGCTTTGCAGTCCAGGGCATCTGCACCGGCATTAAAAACTAAAATAACAATGGCTTCGGCCTGAATTTTTGCATCAGCTGAAGCGTAGCCCTGACTGTGCTGGATATAATCTGCGAGCTCAACAATAAAATACTGAAGCTCACGAGAAACGGCCATGCGAAAAGCACGCGAAGTGCCAGAGCGTTCGCGCAATAATAAATAAAAGACGTGTGGACTTTTATTGATAAATTCCATAAACGTTTCAACCGAGGTTCGAATTACACTCTTACGAATACTAAAACGTTGTCGTGCTTTACGCATTAATTGGCGTAAGGTGATGCCACCTTCATCAACCAGAGTTAGCCCCAACTCTTCCATATCTTCAAAATGTCGATAAAATGAATTGGCCGCAATTCCCGCTTCACGCGTAACTTCGCGCAGGCTTAAGCTGGAATAACTTTGCTCTAAGCTAAGCAAATTAAATGCGGCATCAATAATGGTGCGGCGTGTTTTTTCTTTTTGTTGAGCGCGACTCACAGTCACTTTGGGTATTTCCTTTCATACTTAGTATTAAAAGTAAACTAACACATGTATTAAAAACATTAAATAAATACCGTATTTTCTATACAAATCAGCACTTTCAGCGTACACTTGTACTCTAAATTTTTGATGGAATTAACATAATGCAAAAACCTAAAATTGCCTGGCTGGGTGCCACGGTATTAACGCTGACGGCGCTTATTGCGTTAATCGGTGTGCCAACTTACGCTTATATGGTTGGCTTTGATGTGTGGCAAATCAGTTTTATGGTTGTTGGTGTTATTTTCACAGAAATATCCATTACTGCAGGTTATCATCGTCTATGGACACATCGTGCTTATGCTGCACATTGGTCGGTAAAATTATTGCTCGCCTTTGGTGGGACGCTTGCGGTACAAAACAGCATTTTACACTGGGCCTCTGATCACCGACGTCATCACCGTAATGTTGATGATTATGAACTCGACCCTTATTCGGCTCAGCGTGGTTTTTGGTATTCACACATTGGGTGGATGTTGCGTGAATATAATCCCAACCCTGACAATAACTACGAAAATTGCCCTGATTTAAAAAGAGATCCTATTGTTATGTGGCAGCACCGTTATTATGTGCCATTGGCTTTAGGGATTAATTTTGGTTTCCCTATTTTGGTGGGTTTTTTACACGGTGATGTTTTAGGCATGATGTTATTGCTTGGCTTCGCGCGCTTGGTCATTGCACATCACTTTACTTTTTTTATAAATTCGTTAGCGCATATTTGGGGTAGCCAACCGTATTCGGACAAAAATAGTTCCAGAGATAACGGTTTTCTTGCCGTTTTGACCATGGGTGAGGGTTACCATAATTATCACCACAATTTTCAACGAGACTATCGTAATGGAATTCGCTGGTGGCAGTTTGATCCGACGAAATGGTTAATTCGTACCTTTGCATGGATGGGGCTGGCAAAAAATCTTTATCGTGCACCACTGGAAAAAATTGAAAGTGCAAAAGCAGCAATGGTGTTGAGTAAAACCTCAAAAAAACTGGCTTCGCTTCCTCAAGCAGATATTTTATTAGCTAAACTACATGAAGAGTATGATGTATTAATGCATAAGATTAATGATTTTTCTGCTGCAAAGTTACATTGGGCTGAAGCAAAGAAAACAGCTATTTTAGAAAATTATGATCTTGATGCTTTAAAAAATAAAGTGGAAGCTCTGAAAGAAAATTTTTTACAGCAGAAAAGAGATTGGTTAGTTTTTAATGCTGCCTTTGCCTAGGGACTGTTTAAACTTTTATCTATTGCTTGATATTGACTAATTTTAGCCCTGACTGCAGTTATGTTTTTCTATCAATGGAGTGCATTGATAGCAAAACATGCTTTTTAGTATTAAAATTATCTCAATATCAACCTAGCATTTGAAAGATCAACAGACCCTGGTGAATTATTTGATAATGTTTTGCATGAATTTATCGCGTGCAATGTCTAAAGCATTTTTATCTTCTATAAGGCTAACGCAGCTAACATAAAAGTCATTAAACGCGGCAATGACTTGTTCGCTGTTAAGGGCCTCTTTTTGTGTAACTTCTTTTTCTGAAACGGACTGGTTCTGTAATGTTAACGTAGCATAAGCAGGAATCATTTTGTTATGACCGGTTTTCATATTACTGGCAACGAGAGGCGATGTTTTAACGTATAACTCATCTTGATACTCAAATTGTTGTCCGATGCTTAAAAGTTTAAATTTCATTTTTTACCTTCTTAGGTTTTACTTCGTGAGTCTCTTAACGGGCGGAGTATTGTATGTTTAAATTAATAATAAACTCTGGTTGTTAACAATAGTTTATCTGTTTGTAATTATATTATTCCACTTTATGTTGCGAGACATATTCATACATCACAATCGATGCAGCAATGCTCACATTTAAACTTTCAGTGACACCAAAGTGAGGAATGCTCAGACATGTTATTTCCGGGTAGTCTGAATATTTAAAACTAATTCCTTTGTCTTCATTGCCTAATATAAAGGCGGCTTTTTCTGGCAGCTGGGATTCATAGAGTATTTGTCCTTTACTGGCTTCTAAGGTAAACAATTGGTAACCGCGGGCCATTAATTCCGAAAAACAACTCTCAACATTTTTATGAAACTTTGCCGGGACTTTACGAAAAGTACCTTTGGCTGGAGCGGGATCAAAAGGCGCGACGTTGACCAAATGAATTTCGTGCGCGCCAAAAGTTTCTGCTGAGCGAAAAATTTTAGGCGGGTTAAAGCCAGGCTGTAAATGGTCTAAAACCAGAATAAATTTATGTGATCCAGGCTTCGCTAAAACATTGCGCTGGCGGTCTTTTTCATAGCGTTTCATGGCAGTGCGATAGCGTTCTTCGCGCTTATTAGTGTGTTGACGGCTAACCATATAAGTCTCTATCTTATTGAGTAATAAGGTATTTTACCCTAAATAGCTTGTCATGATGTTATTCTTCCTTATTAATACTTGAAATATCAGTTATTACTAATATACTGCGCATAGTTTATTCATATGGGCAGAAAATAATGAGTTTAATTCAGGAAGTTGAAGTCACAGAGCTAGCAGAGTTAAAAGAAAGTGGTGATGCTTTTCGTGTTATTGATATTCGTCAACCAGCAGAGTTGAATGCAGGTATTATTCCCGGCGCTGAGGCTTTGCCTATGCACCTTATTCCTTTGCGTATCAATGAACTGAAGCGCGATGAAAAGCTCATTATGGTTTGTCGAAGTGGCGCTCGTTCTGCGCAGGCTTGCATGTTTTTGCAGCAGCAAGGTTATGAAAATGTCTATAACCTTCGCGGAGGAATGATTGCCTGGTCTGGCAACGGTCTTGAACTCGGTATGCCACAGGCGGTATAAGTTTTATGGCTTCAAACCCGGATCGTAGGCTGTTTGTCGATTGGCAATAATATCTTGTTTGGCCTCTTCCATTGCACCTTCTACGTTTGATGCTTTGAACAGTGTATTTTGTGCATCATTTAGTGCGGCCATTGCCTCATCCTGAATAGACTGTTCTAACGCCATCTGTCGGGATCTGACAACGGCTTCAGATGCCAACACCACATTTAAAGCCGCCTGGGCAACAATACCTTTTGAACCTGCCTGAGCTGCACCGGCCAGCAAATTAATAATTGAGAGTAAATCTTCCTGTTGTGATGGCTCTGGCATTCTGCTGCTCTTTTTAAAAGTGGTTGTAATATATTGTAGTCGTTTATTGGTTACGAATTAATTTCTTTGCCAAGTATCGAATCTAAGCCGGTGAGATAAGCGGTTATATCTGCCTGATATGATTCGGGTACAGAATTAATAACGGATGGCCTTTGTAATAAGCGTTGACCCCAGGCTTTAACGTTTGGCGCATCTGCAAACAGCTCATAATCTTTATATTTTTCTATTTGTTCGAGATAAAGAAAGAGGGGTGCATATACTGCGTCAATTATAGAAAAATCTGCGCCATTATAATATTCGCCTTCCGGCATTTCTTCTTCTAATATTTCAAAACGATCAATCAAGGTTTCTTTTAAGTGATTAAATTTTTTGACATCATTTTCATGTAAAAAATTGAATGTGGTATCTAAAATATCATTACCAAATTCGATCCAGGAACGGTTCAATGCTTTTTCAAAAGTATCACTCGGATAAAGGGAATTTGGTGTTATTTCATCAAGGTAATCACAGATCACCATTGATTCAAAAAGGGGTTTCTCATCAACCAGTAAGACAGGTACTTTTTCTAATGGTGATACATCATAAAACCACGGTGGTGGTGCAGAAAGATCAATGTACTCAATATCAAAGGGTATGTTTTTTTCATTTAACACGATCATGGCACGTTGTACGTATGGACAGATAGTGAAGCTAATAAGCTTTAAATGGGGTAGTGACATGTTTTATTCCTTTCAATTAATTACAGAATAACTATACAGTAAAAACTTTAATGTAGATAACTGTGTAATAATAACAAGATAAGTTCACAGAGAAAACAAGGTTATTTATTTTGGATTTTGAATTAACGCGTTCTGAAAACGATGAGACATTACTCGCACAAATTGATTCGATTAAAACGGCTGAAAATATTCAGGTATTGATTCCTTTTGCGAAAGCTTATTTAGGTATGTTTTATGTTATTGAAAAAGAATTAGCAGAAAAAGAAAAAGTGAAATTACTGGCTAATGATACGTTATCAGAGGCTATTTTTTCAGGCTTTATAGCAAGTTTAGAGCGAAGAGAATTACCTTCGACAGAACAAATCGCTCATGCCAAGGCAGAGAAAAAAGAATTTTCTGAAGGTTATGTGGTTCTTGCAGGATTAGATCTGATTGCTAAAAAATCATTAACTAATATTAGTGAACTTGATGATGACTTGATTGAAAAAGCCATCGCTTTTCATTTTTCTAATCAATCGGGTTATTGCGATATTTGGTTTGAGCACTTACTCGTACACCATAAAAACAAAGTCTCAACGGCGATGTCGAAATATTGGGTTGCCATGTTAAAAAATAATGCGAGTTATTTGCCAGGTAAAAATCTGGTTTTAGGGACTAATCCTGATACTGAAATAATTGAAAATACCATTTTGGCATTATTAGAAAACTGGTCTCACTGCAAAGTGAAAACATTATTACAACTTTTACGCATGGCATTTATATATAGCGATAAAGATAAACTGTTACAAGTTTGCGAAAAAGTTTTAGTTTCTCCGGATTCTTTACGTGAACGCGCGCACCTTTATTGGTTGGCAACAGCTTATTTGCTTGCACCGGAAAAATATTTCGCACGACTTTCTAACTATGTTGGCCGGGTTAAATTAAAAATTATGCCGCTGTTAGATTTTATTGTGTTAATGCTTGAATCTAAAGTTGAAGTTAATGTGAAAACTATAACGCAATTATTAAGAATGATAGCGCCTGTTTTTCCACCGCAACATCATGTTTATGGTGCCATTGGTTCGTTAGATATTAACTCAAAAAATGTTATGTTGTTGTTTTATCATCTGGCACAGCTAAAAGGTGAGGATATTATTGGGGAAGTGAAATCGTTGCGCAAGGCACGTGTCATGAAAATATATTCTGGTGTGATTGATAACTTACTTGAAATACATATGCGTAGGAAAGATGAAAATGATTTTTCTTTTCCGGATTTTAATACATATATAGAAGTGTTGGCAGACAATGATTGCTTGCAAGGAAGGAGTAATAAGTTTGATTTAAGGTGAGTTAGGCAGGTAGGCTTTTATAGTGTGATAATCCCGATAACTTTCAATCATTGCTTTTAGTTCTGACATATTTACGTCATCGGGTTCGTTGATGTAGTCGGCGACTTTCCTTATCATTTTCCAGCGCCAGTGTTCAATGGGATTCTCTTTTTTAGTCATGGGTTACCTCTTTATTAGTTATAGTATTTTTTTGTATCAATTAAATTGAAAATTCACACTCTCGTTAACGGGTTTGTGTATTTTGAAATGAACATCGGTAAAGTATTTTTCGTTTAAGCGATTGATTGATTCTATTGCAAAATTATTTACTTCACGTTTTGACCCTGCCCGCAAACTGGTAATAGTGTTTTTATCGTTTTCAATAATAAACTTATACCAGTTCAGTCCACTTGAGCCTTCAGGGGGAGCAACTTTTGTAATGCTTTTTATCGTATAACGTGCCATGTGAATTTTTCTCCATATCATTTTGATAACAGAGAATATAATGCTGTCTTATTACGGCTTTGTGACAGGCTTTTTACACTTTTATGGCAAATATTAGGCTATAATTGCGTTTTATTCTCAGACATAATCCCCTTTGAAATACCATGGAATCTGCAAAAAACCTTTTTTCTTATAAACAATTTTGGGCCAAACGTTTTGGTACCGCACCGGTTTTACCTATGTCGCGCGCTGAAATGGATGCGCTTGGCTGGGATAGTTGCGATATTATTTTAGTGACCGGTGATGCGTATGTTGACCACCCAAGTTTTGGGATGGCGCTCATTGGTCGCCTGCTTGAATCGCAGGGGTTTCGCGTGGGGATCATTTCTCAGCCAGACTGGAAGAGTGCTGAAGGCTTTAAAATTCTGGGTAAGCCTAATTTATTTTTTGGTGTTACTGCCGGAAATATGGACTCTATGATTAATCGCTATACGGCCGATCGTCGTATACGTTCAGATGACGCCTATACCGCGGGTGACGAAGGTGGAAAACGCCCTGATCATTCTGTTGTGGTTTATGCTCAGCGCGCGCGTGAAGCATTTAATGATGTGCCTATTGTTATTGGTGGCATAGAGGCCTCATTAAGACGTATTGCACATTATGACTATTGGTCGGATAAAGTGAAGCGTTCCATCCTGATGGATTCAAAAGCCGATATATTGGTTTTTGGCAACGGTGAAAGGCAAGTTGTCGAAATTGCTCATCGCTTAGCGGCCAGAGAAGAACTTTCTGAATTGACCGATATTCGTGGCACGGGGTTTATCCGTAAGGAAATCCCCGAAGGTTGGGATGAAATTGATTCTACTTTTATTGATGAAGTCGGCAAGGTTGAAGCACCTCGAAACCCTTATGCAGAGATGGACGACAATAATAATGAAGAAACTTCCCCGGAAACAGTTGTTAATTTTCAACCTGTATTAAAGAATAAACGAAGCACTCGTATCGAGAAATTTGATCGCACCACAAGTTATATTCGTTTGCCATCTTACGAGCAGGTTATTAGTGATAAAGTTTTATATGCTCATACCTCCCGTATACTGCACCTTGAAACCAATCCAGGCAATGCACGAGTTCTTGTACAACGTTTTGGCAAACGTGATATCTGGTTAAACCCACCACCACTGCCTTTAAGTACTAAAGAAATGGATCGTTTATACGGTTTGCCTTATACCCGCACGCCTCATACTGCGTATGAAGGTAAAAAAATTCCTGCTTATGAAATGATTCGTTTTTCGATAAACATTATGCGCGGTTGTTTTGGTGGGTGTACTTTTTGTTCGATCACTGAACATGAAGGGCGGATTATCCAAAACCGTTCTGAAGATTCTATTATTCAGGAAATAGAAACTATTCGGGATACCGTGCCAGGATTTACCGGTATTATTTCGGATTTGGGTGGGCCAACTGCCAATATGTACCGCCTTGCCTGCAAGAGCCGGGAAATTGAATCGGCCTGTCGAAAACCTTCATGTGTTTATCCCGGAATTTGTCAAAATTTAGATACCGATCATTCTCCTTTAATTAGTTTATACAAACGAGCCCGAAAATTACCGGGGATTAAAAAAATATTAATTGGTTCAGGTGTTCGATATGACCTGGCAGTGGAGTCACCTGAATACGTTGAAGAACTGGTTACGCATCATGTCGGTGGTTATTTAAAGATTGCGCCTGAGCATACTGAAGACGGTACGCTTGATAAGATGATGAAGCCCGGGATCGGAACCTATGATCGTTTTAAAGAAATGTTTGAAGCGGCAACTAAAAAAGCCGGCAAGGAGCAGTATTTAATTCCTTATTTTATTGCGGCGCACCCGGGCACGACCGATGAAGATATGATGAACCTCGCTATCTGGCTAAAGAAAAATGGTTTTCGCGCAGATCAGGTTCAAACCTTTCTGCCTTCACCAATGGCAACCGCAAGTGCGATGTATTATTCAGGCAAGAACCCGCTGAAGAAAGTGACGCATACGAGCGAAGATGTGGTGACAACAAAAAATCTCAAGGCAAGGCGTTTGCATAAGGCCTTTCTTCGTTATCATGATCCACGTAACTGGCCGCTACTACGTGAAGCATTAAAAAGGTTAGGTCGGTCAGACTTAATTGGAAATGGCAAACGCCATTTAATTCCCAGTTTTCAGCCAAAAGGTACATTTGATAAGGATGAAAAATCTCGACGCTCCCAGCCTTTTGTCACCAAACATACAGGTGAACATAGGAAAAATAAGGGTAAACCCGTAGGCAAAATGCAGCATAAGTAAAAGATTAAGCAATATAAATAATGTGTCCTTTGTTAAATAAAGTAAACAATGCTAATTTTAATCACTTAGTACGGAATATTTATAAAAGTTAGGGTAGACTGCTGCGTTTCATTTTGGTTGTGTCTTTATTTACGGGTATTAAACAAATGCAGGAAGAAGATGCTGGCTCTAATATTTTAATTGTTGATGATGATGAGCTCGTTTCAGAGTACTTGCGCGCTTTGTTAGAAGTGGAAGGCTACGCAGTAACAGTAATGAACGATTCACCTCAGGCGTTAAACCATTTTACTGAAAACCCTGATTTTTTTGATCTGGTTGTGACTGATCAAGTCATGCCTGTTTTGACCGGGGTTGAAATGTCCCGTTCTATTTTAGAGCTTCGGCCGAATATTCCCATTGTATTAATTACCGGTTACAGCGAGCGTATTAATTCAGAAAATGCTGAATCTCACGGTTTGAGCAGTTTTTTCGCAAAGCCCATTAACGAAGAGCAATTTCTGAATAAAATTAAAGATTTATTACTTTCTTCCTGAGCCCATTTCTTCCAGGCATTTTTCTGCACTTAATCAATAAAACAGCTCTGTTTACCCATTTAATTGACGATAAATAGTGTTATTGAAAGACTTTATCCCTATTTATTAGGCATTCAGCGAAAAGCTAGAGTAAAATAGCCCACTTTTTATGGTTAGGGATTTTGTCGCTATACCGTTTTATCTTTAACTACATTTTTATGCCAGGAAATTAGGATGCGAAAAACACGTTTTTTGACCGTTATTTTTTTGTTGAGCTTCAATTTAGCATTCATAGTTGCGCCTGTGAGTGCGCACGAAGAAAAGCAAGATAATAGCTGGTGGTGGAGTGATAGCTGGTGGAATGAAGGCAAAATAACAAATTCTAAGAATTATGACCTGAAGGTTGAGTGGAATACGTACGACAGTGACGGCGTAGAAGTACCCTATATGGTGGTTCGACCAAAAAAAGCAGGTAAGTTTCCAGCGGTCTTTTTTCAACATGGGCGCCGTGGTTTTGATGAGTTGATTCAGCGCCATGCCAAGCGAATTGCTGCACAGGGGTTTGTGGTTGTTGCGCCTGATATTTATCGCGCGCATTTTATGGGCACACACCCTATTGAACATGACTATGAGTTAGAGAAGGATGTGAATAAAGGGCTGGATGTTTTACTGGCGCGAAAAGATATTAGCAGTAAAAAAGCCTGCTTATATTCACATACACGCGGTGGTTACTACACTCTAAAAGTCGCAACGCGCTTTAAGCGTCAGGAAAATGGTGTCGCATGTTATGTTTCCTATTATCCACATTTACAGGATCCGAATGCACCCGAAGCATTACAGGTTTATGGCTATGCGCCGGAAGTAGACCAAATGAAAATCCCG
>Ga0316206_1001231_pt1 | contig 24347 bp, 23 predicted proteins | sample 6monthpyrite_MG_FD_204942 | JGI IMG/M metagenome (GOLD analysis project Ga0316206, IMG submission 204942) | Microbial mat bacterial communities from mineral coupon in-situ incubated in ocean water Damariscotta River, Maine, United States -... | ecosystem: Environmental > Aquatic > Marine >... | reverse complement strand
TGAATCAAATCACTGATTCTACGTACCATATGCTCTTCATACTTATCTAACACCTCATCAGCATAGGCAACACGCCATAGTGATTCTATTAACTGTATTTTTTGAGGTTGCGTATAGTGACTAGCAATTAATTTAGTGAACTGGTGGTAATCCGTTGCCTGATGCTTTTCTTCTTCAGCCAATGCATAAAGACTTTCCATTTCCGCTTCAGACAATTCAAATTGAGAAACCAGTATGTTTTTCACCTGTAGCACTTCAGCTTTATCTACATGATCGTCCTGCAAGATCATTTCTATCAACAAAGCCGCCGCGGCAAGGTTTAACTGATGTGCATCTGGCACAACAGACACATTATTCATCATGATATTTTTTTCAAAAAACAACTGTAATTTTTTAATCATAAATATTCAACAAATCATACTAACCAAAAACTTTTTCACGCGCCTTATTCCAGGCCTCGTCACCGAATTCGAATTTAATAACAAGAGGTAATGCACATGAACCTACAGACAGTAGTCGATCATGAAAGTTCTTTAAATTGAAATCTGCTTTCTTTGATTCATCTTCACGTAACGCTTTTATCAACGCCCATCCCGTCGCATAACCCATGGGTATAGTAGGTGAACTCGAATACCAGCTTAAATCAGCCTTTGCCTGATCGATTGAAAAACCAAGCACATCGCACATACGTTGGGCCGCTTTATCAATACTTAAGCCCTGCGTATGTAATTCTACATCCAGCATAACTCGAAGCGCACGCCATAAACGGTCACGCAACATAATAAAGTGATGTTCGGGTTTATCTAAGAAGCCTTGCTCCTGCATCATATCTTCACAATACAATGCCCAGCCTTCATATAAGGTCGCCGATGAATTTAACAGTCTGGGCAAACTATTATCTGGATTTCGATTTGCTGTTACAAACTGTAAATGATGCCCCGGAAATGCCTCATGCACACAGGTAAGGTCTATCGATGTCCAGTTATGTTCAAGTAAATGCCCGTCCGATCGAACCGGTGTAACATAGTAATAACCTTTTTGTTCAAGATCAGTATAAGAAGGCTCATCATATGCAGCAAAAGGTATTTCATGACGTAGAAAAACGGGTGTCTCAATAACTTTTAATGTTTGAGTGTCCGGTATAGTAACCAGCCCCTGCTCAACCACAAAGTTATACGCGGCTTTCATTCGGCTACGATAAGCATTCATTAAATGCTCTTCTTTGCCTTCCGGGTGTTGATGTCTAATATTGGCTAATTGCTCTTCAATATCATCAGAGCCAGGCAACTCTTTGCACAGGGCCTGTAATTCCTGCTGTGTTTTATTAAACAGGCTCTCACCAAAACTGTAGAGCTGCTTTGCATCTACACCTAAACAATGCCAGTTATTTAACAATGTATAAAAATGATTTTCACCACAGGCAAAAGACCCCGCTGCATGAGGCTGAATATCTTTACGTAAAAACTTTTCGAAATCCTCCAGTGCATGCGCAGCCTCATCAAATACCGGCTGTAAACGAGATGGATTCTTGAATTTATGAATAATTTCAGGGTTACGAGACAAATCTCGAATATACACAGCCCCCGCATTTGCCCCTGAGATTGCATCACTAACCCAGTTCGCTGGAATTTTTCCAGGCTCCTGCAATAAATAGTTTTTAGCTGATCGCAAGTATTCCGGAACATTTTGCAAACGATGCTTTAAAGCTGCATGCATATTTTCAACTGGACGACTAATTAATTGATGTATAGCCTCAAGTGGTAAATACTTCTGCGGCATTAAAAACCGCCAGTCACGCTCAATCAATTCCTGTAACTCAATACTGGCAGCATTATATAGGATGCCATAATCCAGTTTTTGATTTGCACTTAATTCAGAAACTGTTAGCTCATCTAACGAAAAAACAATTTTTTGATTTAAAGAAATTAAAGCGCCGATATCCTCATCACCAAATGGCGTTAATTGATCTTCATAACCTGTTACTCCGACATGAACTGCTATCTCAGGATGAAAACGAAACCAGGCACTATAGTATTGTTCCTGCAGGCTATTAAATGTTTCCTGCGTAGTATTTTTTTGCATTTAAATTATTCTAACTATTAAATTAATATGTATAGTAAATTGATTATTATTCTTCAATTACTATTCTTCAACTATTTCAAAGTCGTGAGTCACATCTGCTGTCGCAGCCAGCATTATCGACACGGAGCAATATTTTTCCGCCGTCAGATTAACTGCTTTCTCGACCTGTTTTTCACTCAATCCACTACCTTTCACGATATAGTGAGCGTGAATTTTTGTAAAAACCTTGGGAATTTCTCCTGATCTTTCTGCACTCAACTCAACAATACAGTCTTTTATAGGTTGCCGGGCTTTCTTCAAAATCATAACCACATCAAACGCCGTACAGCCCCCCATACCGATAAGCACCATTTCCATAGGTCTGGCTGCTAAATTTCGGCCACCGGACTCTGGCGCCCCATCCATTACAACAGAATGGCCACTTCCAGATTCACCTACAAATGACATATTATCTAACCACTTCACCCTAGCTTTCATACATTCTACCTAAAAAAAACTTACGAATTACTTAACATTTTTGCTCAAACCCTGGAAATGATCGGGTCAAAGAACGAAATATAGTATGGGCCGTGCTTAAAATCGTCTATAATTCAACAGCTCCCATCAAAAATGATACGGAAACTATGAGCCTGTTACCTAAAGTAGACAATTCAAACCCCTCGCTGGATTTATTATTAAATCATTGCCACCGTAAAACTTACCCGGCAAAGAAGAACATTATCCACGAGGGAGATAAACCCCATAGCCTCTACTATATCATTAAGGGCTCAGTTAGCGTACTTGCTGAGAACGATGATGGTGCAGAAATCATCCTCGCCTATCTAAATGGCGGTGATTTTTTCGGTGAAGCGGGTCTTTTTAAAGATGACCTGGATCGCAGTGCTAAAATTATTGCTAAAACGGCCTGTGAGATTGCTGAAATATCGTATAGCCAGTTTAGAAAACTGGTTAAGGAAGACCCAGAAATTTTATTTTTGTTATCAGGGCAAATCTTCGACCGATTAATTCGAACTAGCCAAAAAGTGCGAGACCTGATATTTCTTGATGTTTCAGGGCGTATTGCCAGAACCTTATTAGAACTAAGCGAACAGCCAGATGCCATGACACATCCAGATGGTATGCAGATAAAAATAACGCGTCAGGATATTGCCAAGATTGTTGGTTGCTCTCGTGAAATGGCAGGACGAGTACTGAAGGAGCTTGAGGAAGACAAGCTAATCTCTGCCCATGGAAAAACCATTGTTGTGCATGATGAAGAACATATAGCCAAACATAAAGCACATAAAGAGGCGACTAATGAAGGGTAGCGGTACTCGTTTAATTAAAAAGCTCCGCTAGCTTCTCGCCCGGCTCATCAGCCCTCATAAATGCCTCGCCCACCAGAAAACTATTTACATTGTTTTCACGCATTAATTTAACATCTTCAGGCACATGAATACCACTCTCTGTTACCAGAATACGATCATCTGGTAACATATCCAGCATATCGAGCGTGGTCTGTAGACTCACATCAAAAGTTCTTAAATTTCGATTATTCACACCAATTAATTTGGCACCGCTTTGAATAGCTCGCTCCATTTCTACTCTATCATGCACTTCCATTAACACATCCATTTGCAAGTGATGCGCTAAAGTTAAAAGCTCATTTAAGGTAGCATCTCCGAGAGCAGAAACAATTAACAAAATACAATCTGCATTCATTGCTCGAGCTTCATAGACCTGATAGGGATCAATAATAAAATCTTTTCTAATAACGGGAAGATTTGTGGCTTCACGGGCCTGTAATAAGTACTCTGGCGCTCCCTGAAAAAAATCACGGTCTGTCAGGATAGACAAACAGGCTGCTCCACCTTTTTCATAACTTTGCGCAATTTCAGCTGGTATAAAATTTTCACGCATTACACCCTTACTAGGTGATGCTTTTTTTATTTCAGCAATTACCGCAGCCTGTCCCGCTGCAACTTTTCTTTCAATTGATTGAATAAAGCCACGCACGGGCAAAGCACTTTCTGCTCGTTTACTAACTTCAACCAAAGACTCTTTTGCAGCAGCCTCGGTTATTTCTTCAACTTTTCGCTGTAATATTTTCTGTAAAATATCTGGTGTTTTACCCATAAAATGACTACTTTGTTTTAAAAATTATTACTATATGCAACTAATGCTTCAAACTTTTCTTTAGCCTTGCCATTAGCTATTACTTCTTTTGCTTTTTCTATTCCTGCAGCTAATGACTCTGTCAATCCAGAAACATAAATAGCTGCACCTGCATTCAGGCAAACAATATCTTTGGCTGCACCATCTTTATTATTTAGAACTGATTTAATGATTTTTAAACTATCATCTGAGTCTTTAGCTTTGATGGCTAACAAGTCAGCTCTGCTCATAGAAAAATCTTCAGGTTTAATGCTATAAGTGGTGATTTCACCGTTCTTTAATTCCGCAACAGATGTCGCACTGGCAATACTAATTTCATCCATACCGTCATCTGCGTGAACAACCATTACATGACGGCTACCTAATTTTTTTAATACCTGAGCCAAAGGTTCAATCCAGTCTTTACTAAATACACCTATAACCTGATTAGGTGCAGACGCCGGGTTAGTTAACGGCCCCAGTACGTTAAAAATAGTTCGCACCGCCATTTCTTTTCTAGGCCCAATTGCATGTTTCATTGCACCATGATGTTTAATAGCAAACAAAAATCCAGCACCAACATGTTCAATGCAATCTGCAACTTGTTCAGGGGTAATATCTAAATTCACACCTGCAGTTTCCAGAACATCAGCACTGCCGGATTTGCTAGAAACTGAACGATTTCCATGTTTAGCAACATGAGCACCTGCCGCCGCTGTAACAAAAACGGAAGCGGTAGATATATTAAAACTGCCCGATGAATCTCCACCAGTCCCACACGTGTCTACCAGATATTCATCAGGCGCGGAGACTTTAGTAGAAAGCTCTCGCATAACAGAAGCAGCGGCTGTCACTTCATCTATGGTCTCGCCTTTCATGCGCAAACCAATTAAAAAACCACCTATTTGTGAATCAGTAGCCTGACCAGTCATAATTAAATTCATAACCTGTGTCATTTCATCACGGGTTAAATTCTGTTTTTCAGTTACGGCTTTTATTGCGGATTGCATATCCATAGTTTTTACCTTTTTTGCCACAATAGACACAGAGGTCAGTAGTTACATGTTTAGAAAATTTCTCAACAAATCATGCCCATGCTCAGTCAGTATGGATTCAGGATGGAACTGCACACCCTCTATATTAAATTCTTTATGACGCAAACCCATGATTTCATCCATACTGCCATCTTCATTTTCAGTCCAGGCAGTAATTTCGAGGCAATCAGGTAGACTTTCTTTTTCTATAACCAGCGAATGGTATCGAGTTGCCACATACGGATTTTTTAGACCCGAAAAAACACCCGTATTATTATGATGAATCATCGAGGTTTTACCATGCATAATTTCTTTTGCATGAATAACTTTACCACCAAATACCTGACCAATACTTTGATGCCCTAAACACACACCTAAAATGGGCAGTTTACCTGCAAATTTTTCTATAACCTGCATAGAAACACCTGCCTCATTTGGCGTACAGGGGCCAGGTGAAATCATAATGCGTTCAGGCCTTAAATTTTCTATTTCCTGCAAACTAATTTGATCATTTCGACGCACCTGTACATCGGCACCCAGTTCGCCAAGGTACTGAACCAGGTTATAAGTAAATGAATCATAATTATCAATCATTAACATCATATCGATTACCTGTGCGCCCCATCAAGACCTGCTTCTGCCATAGCCACTGCACGGAAAACCGCACGACCTTTATTCATGGTTTCAGCCCATTCATTTTCAGGTATAGAGTCGTAAACGATGCCTGCACCAGCTTGAATATTTAGCGTTTTATCTTTTATAACCGCTGTTCGAATAGCAATAGCTGTATCCATATTACCATTCCATGAAAGATAACCGACAGCGCCTGAATAAACACCTCGCTTAACCGGCTCTAGCTCATCAATTATTTCCATAGCTCTGATTTTGGGTGCACCACTTACGGTTCCCGCAGGAAAGGTTGCACGTAATACATCCATCGCTGAGAGTTTATCTTTTAACTTACCTGTCACATTTGAGACAATATGCATAACATGTGAGTAGCGTTCCACTATCATTTTATCGGTTAACTCTACCGTACCAATTTCGCTAACACGCCCAGCATCATTTCGTCCCAGGTCAATTAACATTAAATGTTCAGCCAGTTCTTTCGGGTCAGCAAGCAACTCTTTTTCTAATGCCTGATCTTCTACTTCGTTTAAGCCTCTTGGACGTGTTCCCGCTATTGGTCTAACGGTTACTTCATCATCTTCCAGCCGCACCAATATTTCTGGCGACGACCCCACAACATGATGATCATCAAGATTAAGGAAATACATATAAGGAGACGGATTTAAACTACGTAGTGAACGATACAAATCTAATGGTTCTGCACTAAAGGGTATGCTCATACGTTGTGACAACACAACCTGCATGACATCACCATCAACAATATATTGCTTGGCTTTTGCAACTGCCTGTTTATAACCTTCTTCAGTAAACCCAGAAATAAAATCTTCCTCGTTTACCTGCACGCTTTTCTCTGAAGGACGATAGACAGGAACTGTCTGGTGGAGCTTTTTCTCTAACCCATATAAATGTTTTTGGCCGTCTTCAAAAGCATTCTTCTGAGCAGGATTTACCAGCACAATAAAATATAACTTGCCACTTAAGTTATCAAACACAATGACTTCTTCAGATATCATTAAAAGTATATCCGGCGTGTTTATCACATCAGGTTTTTCTACACCCGCCAACTTGGGCTCGATGTATCGAATTGTCTCATACCCAAAGTAGCCGACTAATCCACCTGTAAATTTAGGCAAGCCTTCAATATCAGCAACATTAAAAGTTTTTTGATAATTTTCAATCCACTCTAATGGATCATCTACTTCGATTGTTTCGGTAATTTCATTATCATTTTCAATAATTATTTTTTTACCAAATATCTTAATACGTTTTGCACAGGGCAAACCAATAATAGAGTATCGCCCCCACTTCTCTCCGCCATGAACAGACTCAAAAAGATAAGAATAAGGGGCATTGGCTAATTTAAGATAAGCACTTAGTGGTGTATCAAGATCGGCCAACACTTCATGCACCAGGGGGACATGGGTGTAATTTTGATTTTTAAGTTTTTCGAAAGCTTCAGGTGTCATGATATTTTCCAGACATTTTATTTATATACAGTGTTTCAACAAATGGCGATTAGCATCGCCAGGAGGCATATAGTTGTCTATGTTTTTGTCTGAAAATTTTCATGAATTAACTTCTATTTTTTTACTGTATAAAGAAGCTCACTTAACAGATAAAATTTCTGTGAACTCTGCGTATCTATGATCAATTTTTCAAATTCACCAGTTAATCAGACTCTTAATTTCAGCCATAGAGTTAACAACTGCATCTGGATTGTAATCACGAATATCTTCACCATGATTATAACCATATGACATACAAATAATATTAAAGCCAGCTGCACGAGCTGCTTTAACGTCAGACATTGAGTCACCTAACATCAGTGATTCTTCTGGTTTAACGCCTAACTTCTCTGCTGAATGCAATAACGGCAATGGATCAGGTTTTTTCTTTGTCAGGGTATCACCGCAAACTATGATTTCAAAATCATCTTTTACACCCAGCTTTTCTAGAATTGGCAGTGTAAATTGAGCATTTTTATTAGTAACACAGCCGATTTTTACATCGGTTGTTTTTAAAAAATCAAGCGCTTCACGAACACCATCATATAAGCAACTTCGCTCACAAACGTTCTTATCATATAAATCAAGAAAAATAGGGTAAGCCTTTTCAAACAACGCATCATCTGGCTCACCATCAAGCTGACCAATTAAAGCACGACGCGTTAAACGTTCCACACCATTACCAACCCAGTTACGTACCTTTACTTCACCATGCTCTGGCATACCGAGCTGCTTCATCATTTCATCAACGCAATATGCCAGATCCGGCACACTATCTACCAAGGTACCATCTACATCAATCAGTACCATTTTAGGTTTATTCATCATACTCTAATCATCCGGGGGTATTCTTTTACTTAAAAGGCATAACCATTAACTGGCTATACCTTCTAATACTAATTATGCCTTTGCTAATTCGTCACGCATCTGGCCAACAACAGTGTCATACACATTTGCATCACCGTCATTCTTAGCACCAAAAATAGCTGAACCCGCTACAAACATATCAGCGCCTGCCTCAGCAATTTCACGAATGTTATCAACTTTAACGCCGCCATCTATTTCAAGACGTATATCAAAACCTGATTCATCAATTAATTTACGTGCTTCACGTAGCTTATTTAGTGTTTCAGGGATAAATGATTGACCGCCAAAACCGGGGTTAACAGACATTAATAAGATCACATCTACTTTATCCATTACATGCTTTAAACAGTCTAATGGAGTTGCAGGGTTAAATACCAAACCCGATTTACAGCCTAATTCACGTATCATCTGTAAGGTACGATCAATATGCTCTGATGCTTCAGGATGGAATGTAATGTAACTCGCACCGGCTTCAGCAAAGTCAGGAATAATGCGATCAACGGGTTTAACCATCAAATGAACATCAATCTCAGCAGTAACACCGTGCTTACGTAAGGCATCACAAACCAGGGGGCCAATTGTCAGGTTAGGTACATAATGGTTGTCCATTACGTCAAAGTGCACGACATCCGCGCCAGATTTGATTACATTGTCGACTTCTTCGCCTAAGCGTGCAAAGTCAGCAGATAGAATAGAAGGTGCAATTTTATAATCAGCCATGTTTCATTTCCTCACCAATAGAGTAGATTGGTGCCAAGTTTAATAAGCCGCACACTTTAACCGATACTGACATGATTTTCAGCAGATTCAGCCTGATTGGGACAACTAATATGCAAAATATTGCAAAATATGCCCTAATTACCTACATATTTACAAAAAAATGCCTTCTGGGAGTCCAAAAAACTCTCTTATGAGCCTGTCTGAACATTCTCAAACCTTTGAATTCCATCAAGTATTTCACATTATAAGTTCTATAATGTCCAATATCAGAAAATCTTGATTTACATTAAGTCCCTGCTCTGCGAAAATTCTGCTGCTAATTTAATAATCGTGTACCTACACGACTTGGAGATAACAATGAAAAAGCAAGTTTTAACAATGCTGGCTGCTTCTTTACTAGCAGTTTCAGCTTCATCAGCTATGGCAGCTGGCGATGCAGCTAAAGGCAAAACAAAAGCAGCAAGCTGTGCAGCTTGTCACGGTGCTGACGGTATGAGCAAGGTACCTACTTACCCGAATCTAAAAGGCCAGAAAGCGGCTTACGTTGTTAAGCAACTTAAAGCATTCAAATCAGGCGCTCGTAAAGACCCTACTATGAATGCAATGGCTAAGCCTCTGTCTGATGCTGACATGGCTAACCTTGCTGCATACTACGCAGGTATGAAATAAGACTTGTTAGTGTATAACTCAAAAAAACCCGCTGGTTGTAAAACTAGTGGGTTTTTTTTAGCTCTATTATTTTTTATCAGCCATAACAGCTTTGCCGAACACCCCTCCCCTTTATTAACCAGAAACGAAAGCCCTTTTTCAATAATCTACGGATTACCTCTGGCAAGCTCCGCTCACCTTCTGAGCAACAATGATTCCCGCTGGATTAGCTCTTTTAATATCAGCAATACAATTAACTCTCAGTCAAACAGTAACGAAGACCTGTTTATAGACGTTGAGACATGGCATGTAAATTTTCTATATGACTATGCTTTTAAAGAAAACTGGATGTTCCGTTTACAACTACCCTACATTGTACATAGTGGCGGCATTCTAGATTCAGCCATTGATTCATACCATCAGGTACTTAGTTTGCCTGAAAGTATAAGACCCGCTTTTCCACATGATGAAATCAACATTAACCTAAGCCATAACAATTCTGTCCTGACAGATATTAGCTCAGGACAACAATCTTTAGGTGATATTTCACTGCAATTCGCCTGGCAAGCCGAACAGTCAGAGAAACATGCACTCAGCTACTGGTTTAGTTTTAAATTACCTACAGGCAATGAAGACAGGTTAACGGGTAGTGGTGCCACAGATTTTGCGGCATGGGCATCAATGGACTGGGGATTAACAGATACTCGCTGGTTATATGGACAAGCTGGTTTGTTATATATGAGTGATACTAATGCATTGCTGAGCTTACAGAATAATTGGGCTTTATTTGGTAATGCGGGCATGAAGTTTCAACCCTGGAACGATATAGAAATAAAAACACAACTGGATTTTCATAGCGCATTCTATGATTCTGATCTAGATTTTTTAAGCCATGTAATTCAACTCACCTTTGGTGGCACCTACAACATCAATAAAAAACACAAACTGGACTTTGCTGTTGTGGAGGACATACTAAATTCTGCATCACCGGATGTTAGCTTCAATGTAAGCTGGTGGATTTATTACCAATAACTCCACTTCATTTACAACCAGTCCGACAAAGAGATACCAAAACCTATTCTATTCACCGACTGATTATAATCAATCAAACTCTCGCCATATCCCGAGAAAACCTGAATATAACCGCGCAGATCTTTTCTCTTGCCAATAGGAAAACTCCAGCTTAACTCTGTAGCACCTTTCTCAAAACCTGACTCCAAATTATTGCGCGACATAAAATTAAAAGTATGCCTGTCTTTTTTATAAATAACGCGAAGATTTCCGTGCCCCATATAATCTGTTATATCAGGGTTATCATCAAACTCAGGACTTTCACTAAAACGATTCCAGAGTTTTATAACAAAAACAAAGGACTCTTTCTCAAAACCAAAAGTGGCGTAAAGCCTGTTCCAACTTCTTGACAATGAACTACTACGACCGTTTGACTGGTGGGAAATCCCTAACATATTTATACGATTTTCAAACCCCATAAAACCAGTGCTATTAGTTGTTTGCAACCATATTTCCGGCTCATGATTAGTTTCTCTAAATGGGCTAGACAATTTGCTATTATAAACCTGCCAAAACGACCTGTTTGTATATCCAGCATATAGACTTATATCTTTTTCAAACAGATCTACTGCCAGTGGTGTTTTAATGCTAATTTGAAATTGAGCCTCAAAATCATCAAATTCCGTATTTTGATCTCCCGGTATTTGTTGATAGGCGCTAGAATCGTAACCTGTACGATTATAAGCAACAGGGATAATGTAGTTAGGCTTAAAAGCCATTAATGTAAAAGGTTTGAACTGATTGCTTTTATCAATTTTTAATCTTTCTACAATTGCTGAATGGCTAGTAATGCCTGCTTCTGTAACTACAGGGTTTTGAAAATACTGCTCACACTCAACAACAATATCATTTGCCAGTTCTTGTTGGTCAGCCTTCCTTGTTTTTTCCAGTATGCAAGACTGATACTCTGTTATTTCCGCTGAGCAGACATGACTAATATGAAGACAAAAAACAAATAAAAAAATCTTCATGAAGTGAGCTGGAAATGATTTTAATAAATACATAATTTCGCAATCAAAAAACCGACCTCACAGAAAGAGGCCAGTCAGATAGCCTTAAAACGAATACACTAAAGTTACTGTGGTTTTCTTATCTGTCTTCTCAACACCTACAGGCACATCAGAGTTGTGCTTAACTTCGTAACCAATTTTAGCACCCAAATTACCGACCACAACCAGTTTTAGAAATGTTTCCGACTTGCTATAAGTATTACTTTCACCTGATTCAACAAATAGATTCTGATTAAAAGCCGATGTTTTACTTATTGCAAATGCATACTTTATTTCCCCGTCGAATACAGTTTCCTGAGTATCCTCACCTAAATCATCCTCAAGATCTTTATAACCAATACCAGCCGATGCCTGGAGGTTATGCTTTTCACCCTCAATAAACAGATGCCCTACACCAAACGAGATTACTGACTGATGATCAAAACCACTAAATTTATCGTCTTCATGTCTTACACGGCCGAAAGCAAATGTTTTTTCAGCAAATTTATATTCTGATTTTTCAGTCACCACAAAACTATCAGCACTATCTATACCATTATCAGATGATTGAAGCACATCAAGTTTTGCATTATGCACCCATTTCTCATATTTTTTACCTATGCCTAATTTGGCATTTAACGATTGTGAATCTGTATTGCCTGATGTAGATGTGAAGCCAAACTCACCTTCACCAGTCCATTCTCCAGCATAAGCAGATTGTGATAACAACGCAGCCGCAAGTATTAATACAGATATTGATTTATTCTTTATCATTTCTAACCTCATAAATATTTATTAATTTTTAAGCTATTTTATTAGTATGTATATCTATCTGCGTAAAGATACAAAAACATCTGACGCATATTTGACTAAAAATTCCTTACGGATAATTCTATCTAATTTAGAGCAATAACATCTGGCCACTATCAATAACATTATCAATGCTGACCAAATTTGAAAAAGATAGACCCAACAAACGGACAGACCTTTTATTCGCTTCTGTTCTTGCCAACAGAACGGGGATAAGCTCTTTGGCTTTATTATGTACAGATATCACCGAGTCACTGGTATAACTTCTAGTTACCTGTGTAAAGTTGGCGTATTTTACCTTAATTGTAATCGTATACGCTAGCAATTCCCTATTTGACAAACTATCCAGCACCTCAGCTAAAAGCTCTATCAGATGATTTAACATTTCATCAATATCAGATATATCATTTTGAAATGTGGTTTCAGAACCTAGTGATTTTCGTATGTAAGTTGAAGAAACAGGGCGATCATCGATACCTCGTGAAATATTGTAATAATATTCGGCTGAATTACCAAAAAGTGACTGCAGCTCAACTAAGGTTTTATTTTTTAAATCTCCACCCGTTTTAATCCCGGACGCCTGCATTTTTGACTCTGTCACCTTACCTACACCATAAAACCGGCCAATAGGTAAAGTTTTCAGGTAGGCCTCAGCCTCACCTGGCTTTATTACAAACTGACCATCAGGTTTATTCTGATCTGAGGCAAGCTTTGCCAGAAATTTATTATATGCAACTCCAGCAGAAGCAGTTAACTGTATAGCATTATAAATATCTGATCTTATCTCTTTTGCTATTAAAGTAGCAGAACCATTAAAAAACTCTGACTCACTCACATCGAGGTAAGCTTCATCTAATGATAACGGCTCAATAACTTCTGTATACTTTTTAAATACGTTATGAATATCTTGCGAAGCCTGTTTATACGCGGAAAATCTAGGTGAAACAAATTTAGCATGAGGACACAGTTGATAAGCACGTGACGTAGGCATTGCCGAGTGAATACCAAACTTTCTTGCTTCATAACTACAGGTTGCAACAACGCCTCTACTATCGGGTCGCCCTCCCACAACAACAGGCTGACCTCTGAGTTCAGGAAAATCTCGTTGCTCAACTGCTGCAAAAAAAGCATCCATATCTATATGAATTATTTTTCGATTCATTTTTATAAAAACTAAGCAGGTCTCTACGTATTACCAGTTCAAATTTTTCATAATTTTTAAAACACCCCTCGGCGATACAACGATCAGCAGAGAGAACCGTTTTGTGAAACTTAATGAAAACAATTAATTCTATTTAAGACAATCCAACGATTTGTACAAAACTTCGATTTCTGCCTCGCGTTTTGTCGCATTTTCAGACAAATATCGCCGCCATTTTTTTGCACCTGGCAAACCATTAAATAAACCCAGAATATGCCTTGTTACTGAGTGCAATCTTACACCTTTCGAAAGCTCTTTTTCTATATATGGATATAACGCCTCAATAATTTCAAATCGAGTTAAGACCTTTCGGTCTGACTGATAAAAACGCTGGTCAACTTGTGATAATAAATATGGGCTATGATAAGCTTCTCGCCCCATCATAACCCCATCAACATATTTCATCTGTTCTTCAGCTGTTTCAAGATCACTAATTCCACCATTAATTACTATTTCTAGCTGCGGCATAGCCTGTTTTAATTCATGCACAACATTATAACGTAATGGCGGTATGTCACGATTCTGTTTTGGACTTAAGCCTTTTAACCAGGCTTTTCTGGCGTGTACAATAAAAGTACTGCAACCCGATTTAGCTACCACATCTACAAATTCAAAAAGCTCTTCTATTGATTCATTTTCATCTATACCTATGCGATGCTTAACTGTAACAGGAATAGTAACGTCACTCTGCATAGCAAATACACATTCAGCTACTAACTCTGGTTTAGCCATTAAGCAGGCACCAAACATGCCTGACTGAACGCGATTGCTAGGGCACCCTACATTTAAATTAATTTCATCATAACCATAATCTTCAGCTATCTTTGCGCATAAAGCCAAGTCTTCTGGATTACTACCGCCTAGCTGAATAGCTACGGGGTGTTCTTCCTGGTTATAATCTAAATGACGTGAGCGATCACCGTGGATTATAGCCCCGGTAGTGATCATCTCCGTATATAAGAGAGAATGCTGGGTGATAAGGCGTAAAAAAAAACGCTCATGCCGGTCTGTCCAGTCCAGCATGGGCGCTACTGAAAATTTTCGATTCATCTATTCAAACTTAGTAAGGATTTAGACGAACAATTATACCAAACTTAGAGACTTCCAATAGCATAAGCTAGAACTAATATGAAAAAAGTTGCGGTAATTAATACGTATTGAGCGACCTGCATGTTTCTGCCCTCTTTAAAATTACTATATATCTAGTATCGGCCACTAGATTTAAATGAATAGCTTATAGATAGACAGCTGTGAATCACTTCACATTGCTTACGACTAACGGTAATAATTAAAGAATGACATGTAGGTAGCATTACTGATATTAACAATATTAATGCTTTCTATACTCGCGCTTAATTTAGCCTGTTTAATTAACTGCCTGTGGCAATAACGGGGGTATGGGGCAATCCATTAAGTCGGCTATTGCACGGAGTAATTCTGCTTCTGCATATTTCAACTGACCATCATGCATGGCAATATCAGCACATGACTCTAAAACATTACGTTTTAGTAACGGTGACAACTGCGCAATTCGTTGAAATGCAAGAGTCATTTTCTTAGGCGTAATTTCTTTAAACTCAAGCAGGTTTAATTTTTCTCCTGTAGATGCCATAAAAAAACCCTGACTCACTTTATCATATGACGCGTGACGCACATCATCTTCACACTGACTACTGTGAGCCATTACTGAAAATATTAACTGCAATTCTATATTAACTTCTTTGAATGAATGAAATTTAATTTTTATATCTTCACCTGATTCTGGAGATAAACTTTTCTTTAATATACTAAGTAAGATAAATTCAAATAACGTATATCGTTTATCAGATTTAATAAAGCCATCACATAACTTTAAAAAATTAACCTTATCGGAAGCGTCCATTTGCTTTAGCGTTGGCAGCAATAATTCAAGCAACGGTAATCGCTGATAATTTTCTAATTCATTTATTTCTTTATTAAACCTATATATAACATCAAGTTCTTTTTCACTAATGTTCTTTGATAAAAACTGTATCCCTGCATCGAAATTCATCCTAACCAGAATCAGATTTAATAAAATCATTCTGGCTTTTTCAATCTGGTGAATCGAGTGCATCAAATCATCACTAAATGCACTATGAATTTCAGCTGCAAATTTTATGTGAGGCTCATCTATTTTGCCTGCCGTTCCCAGTAACTCAGCAGATGAAATAGTTTCAGGAGCAACACCTTCAGAAAAACTCATAACAGTATCTGGAAGTAAATCACCGGATACACTTGCTCCTGCCACAGGTTTAACAACAGAATCATCAACATTTTTCTGATTATATTTTTTATTCAAATCACGCGCTTTTATTCGTGCAACATAACCTGGATCAACTCGCTTTATTCTTTCCATTAAAGGAGGGTGCGTCGCCATCCAGTTTGTTACCAACATGCTAAATGCCTGAGCAAAACACATATGACTCATGTCTTCAGCATAAGCGCTTTTCATATATGAACCTGCGCTAACTTCTCTTATTTTATTTAAAGCCGATGCTATGCCTTCAGGGTTTCTGGTAAATTGTACAGAGGCAGCATCCGCAAGATACTCTCGCTGACGAGACACCGCTGCTTTTATCAACCTACCAAAAAAAACACCTATATAACCAATCAATAAAAATAGAAACCCTAAAACCACCAAACCACCTGATTTCTTATTACTATAGGAACGGCTCTCGCCTCTAATTAACAAGTGCCCAAGCGAGCTAATCATTAATATACCGGCAAGCATTGCCAACAAACGAACGTTTATTTGCATATCACCATTTAATATATGACTGTACTCATGGGCAACTACTCCCTGCATTTCATTTCTAGTAAAATTGTTTATTGCACCAGCAGTAACAACCATTACTGCTTCTGTAGGTTGATACCCCGCCACAAACGCATTAATTCCTGACTCACTGTCCAACACATACAAGCTCGGAACTGGCACACCTGATGCGATCGACATTTCCTCTACAACATGTATTAATTGCTGTTGTTTTTTATCAGAGGTATTCAAATCAATTCGCTTAGCACCAACCATAGCCGCTACTGCGTGACCACCTGATTTAAGCTTTAACCATCGAAATACACTGCCAGAAAATATTAACAGGCAGGTTGCACCTGAAATATAATAAACCACACCAGCCGAAAACCAGTCTGCAGGTGTATAGGGATAAAATTCCAGAAACTTGATAAAGTAATAGATAACAATATTAACGGATATAACAATGAGACTTATGGCCAATACAAAATACAACAGAAGCACTTTTGTATAACGCTTGGCTTTTTCCTGTTGGCTAAAGAAGTCCATTTTTACTACCTGATTTCAAACTAAATTATTATATAAAGACACACAGGGACGAAATATTATTCTAGATAACATCTATTTTACTTAGAAACATAAAAACTTGTTGTTAATTAAAGTCGACTCGAACTGGTTTTTTATATTCTTCATTTTCAATTTCAAATAACGCCGCCTCTTTGAAGCCTCCATTATTTGCAACTATAAAATTAGGGAATTGTTCGCGATAAGTATTATATTGCATTACGTCATCATTATACCGCTGACGCGAAAAAGCCACTTTGTTTTCTGTTGTACTTAATTCTTCCATTAATTTTTCCATAGTCTGATTGGCTTTTATATCAGGATAATTTTCTGTCAATGCGAAAAACTGTAACATCGAACCAGACAAAGCAGTTTCAGCTGCAGCTAGTTTTTTCATTGCTGCGGCATCTTCAGGGTGTAACGCTGCAGCCTTTGAAACTTCTGAAGCTTTATTTCTAGCTTCGATAACACGAGTAAGTGTCTCCTTCTCGTGACTCATATACGCCTTTGCTGTTTCAATCAAATTAGGTATCAGGTCGTAACGTAGCTGCAGCTGATTATCAATATTTGCAAAGCCATTTTTGAACTTATTTCTATAAGCAACCAAACTGTTATAAATAGTGATTAAATAAATCACAAACACAACAATAACACCTATAGTAATCATGCTTCCTGTTGACATATGCACTCCATCAAATTTGATTGTTTAAATATTTTGATTTTTTTATCAGGACAAATTAATTAAGCGCTATATAACTAAGCGCTCGCACAGTCGCCTGAGCAGATTATTTGTTCCTAAATGCTGATTTGATTATAAGAGTTTATTAATCAGCGACATTAATTCATCTTCCGATGCAGGTTTAATAATATAACCACTAGCACCTTGCCTTTCTGCCCAAACCTTATCAGTTTCCTGATCTTTACTGCTCAGTATAATTACTGGAATATGCTGAGTACCTTCAGTTTTAGTAATATGACGCGTTGCCTGAAAGCCATTTAAGCCGGGCATTACCACGTCCATTAATATTAAGTCGGGCAGTTCATCACGTGCAACAGTGACTGCTGAGTCACCATCTTCGGCAGTAATAGTTTCATGGCCATTCTTTTTCAGAATTTTCATAAGTGACTGAATCTGGGTTTGTGAATCATCTACGATCAGTATTTTTGCCATGCATTATCCTACTCAAGCTGTTTCTAATTTAATAAACCCTAATATTGCAGATTTCTATATAGTTCTGCTGTATATAAGATTAGACTAAATATATAAAAAATAAAGTAAAAAACCTCTATCAAGCTGTTAAAAAACTTTTTGGACCTTACTCAAAAGACCAGTCTTGCAATATATCCATTCTAAAAAGCTCATTATGCAAGCTAAAAACAACACCGCCTGGTGTAATTTCAACAACATTAAGCCCTTGCACAATCACTTCACCTTCAGACATTGCAACGTCATTGATGATGACACTGCGACTCGAAGGCACTGCGGAATAAACGTGACCCGCAAAACTCATCTCTGGAACTGACTGCTGCCTATAATCAGGCAGCTCATGCAGGTAAGGAATATTATCTAAATCTAGCGTATTAATACCTGACTTATTTTTATCCACTTGTGCAGGTTTTAACCTTATCCGCGTATCCTTTTGGATAACTTCTTCAGATAACTGCTGTAATGGCGCCATATTGATCGGCTTAGCTACTTTATCCTTAACAACCAGTTCAGGCGATTTCTCAACTTTCTGTATCGAGGGAAGCACAATAGCTTCACTAACCACCTGCTTTTCCTGCAAATGATTATTTTTAATCTGAATTGCATCACTTTGCTGATTAGATACAAAAAGCCCAATCACAAAAGCCAGAGCGATTATCAAAAACAAAATAAACCCATACAATAAAACTGGCGTCTGTGTTTCTGCATTCATTGGTATATGCACCGTTTGCAAATTTGGTACATCTCCACGTTTGCGTTCCTGGTCTGACTTTTTAAGTGCATCGAGTATATATGACATTAACTCGCCTCCAGTAACGGCGTGTTTTTTTCGATATGCTGGTTAATATGAATCAATGTTCTAACCCCAACGACACCGTCACTTTTTAATCCCTCACGTAGTTGAAAGATTTTAACCTGCTTTACTAATTCTTTATCATAATAACTTCGAGCGGCTGCCTGTGAGAGCTGATTAATATTATTCATTGTTTTACTTAACCACAAAACGACATCACCCGAAACACCTGGTTTTATTGGCTCTGAGTAACCCGGCGGAAGCCGCCAGAGCAAAGAAAAGTCGCCTTTCCAGTAAAGTTCTAACTGTTTTAAGGCAATAACCTGCAACTCTCCAGATATTACTATTTCAGCAGAGTCTTCTTTAATTCTCATTAATGTTGCATATTGCAGCTGATTGGAATCATCATAAAGCGTTAATATTGCAGGGCGATTTAAAAGTCTTAATGTCTGAATATCAGACTGCTCATGTAAACAAGACAAACCCTGAGTCTGAGCAAAATAACAGGGAGTACCATCTGTTAACAGGTTATAACTTAATTGCCAACGTTCAAACAAAGCTTGATATGCCTGTAAATTGCTTCTTAATCGCTGATTACTTTCTGGCCACTTAATAATTGCCTGCTCGTTTGAGCTTACTTTTTTCTCTACCTTTTCCGCATCAACTTCCGTATCAGCCTCTTCGGTTAACTGATGATCTTCAACCTCAAGATTCTGAACTGTCGAATCACCCACAGCCATTTTTGCTACTACCTGAACCTTTTGCTGCGTTACCGGTTTATCTACAGACACATTAATATCCGAGGACTTTTTGAGTTTCACATCAAAAAAGTAAGCCACAACTAACATCAGGCTAATTAGTACAAGCGCAATTGCAAATACATTTTTATAACGTGGCAATGATTTTGCTTTTATTCTCGCTGCTTTATTTTCACCCAATACTTCTCTTGCCGCACTTATCAGAGTTGCTTTATCAACCTGATGTCTATTTTGTACATAACAGCCCAGCAAAGCACGATCACAAATCACATTAATTAAACGGGGCACACCACCACTATATTTATAAAGAAGCTTAATTACTCCCCGTGCAAATAACGGACGCCTGCATCCCGCAATAGCCAGTCTATGAGACACATATTCTTCGACCTCAGACAACTTTAAGGGTGACAAATGGAAACGAGCAGTAATACGTTGTGCGAGTTGTGACAATTCAGGACGGTCTAACACATCGAGAAACTCAGGCTGCCCAAGCAATATTACCTGCATTAACTTTCGTTCATTCGTTTCAAGATTGGTCAACAAACGTAACTGCTCTAATACATCAAGATCAAGATTTTGCGCCTCCTCAATCAACACTACCGTTTTTTTACCCCGGGCATGCGCCTCCAATAAATAACGATTAAGATAATCGACTAAAGTTTTAACCGTTAAATCCGCTTTCTCGTAACCAATACGTAACTCGTCACAAATAACCTGCAATAACTCAATTGAGCTTAACTTCGGATTTAAGACCAGAGCAAGATTAGTGTTATCAGGCACCTGCTCAAGAAGGCAGCGGCTAACTGTCGTTTTACCCGTACCTACATCGCCTGTAAGCAGGATAAAGGCACCATCTGACTCCATGCCATATAATAAGTGAGCTAATGCCTCCCGATGGAGTTCGCTCATATATAAATAACGAGGGTCGGGCGCAATAGAGAATGGGGCTTCCAGGAGCCCATAATGATCAAGATACATGCCAGCCATTATAAGCTTATTCCTGAATACAGCTATATCGAATAGCTGATTTTTTGTTATGCTGCCAAATATTCTCAGCAGACGATAAATAATATGACTATATTTTTTCGAGTTTTCAATCTTTGCATCTCTCTATGCATCTTAACTAGTTTATATAGCTGCTCTGAAGAATCCCAAAATACACCGGTAAATACACTCCCCGTTGAGGAAAGCTATATCGAAACTGGCGATTTACCTGCCATAAAAAAGCAGGGCGAATTACGTATTTTAGTAACTCCCATGGATGAAAGATGGTTACCTAGAAAAGGCAGTTCATTTAGTGATGAGCAGGAAATGGCGGTTAAGCTGGCGGAGGAATTAGATCTCAATGCCGTGTTCGTGCATGTGAAGAATTTTGAGGACCTGATCCCTCAGTTAAATCAGGGACGCGGCGATATTATTGCAGCTAATTTAACGATAACAGACACGCGTAAAGAGCAGATTCAGTTTACTGTACCTCTAGCCCATAGTATTGAGCGGATTGTTAGCAGGATTGATGATAAAAAAGTGACAACACTTAAGAGCCTGAACGGGCGAACGATTGCTTTTCATAAAAAATCCTCATATCAGGAGACCATCGAGAACTTAAAGAAAAAACAAACCGGCATTAAAACAAGAGTACTACCTGGACACCTCAGTTCAGACCAGATTCTCGACCAGTTAGTTAGTAAAGAAATAGATCTGGCTATTATGGATAGTAATATTTTGGGTGTAATAGCAGGTTATAGGGATGATTTTAAAATCAGCCTGCCTTTATCTAAAGACAGACCTCTTGCCTGGGCTATTCGAAAAGGCAATCCCGAATTACTTAAAACAGTTAATCAGTTCTTAACTCACCAACAGTTAACAAAAAGACATGAAAGCATTTTCACTGATGACTTTGATGCCATAAAAAAACGCAAAACATTACGTGTGATCACTCGAAATAATGCCGCGTCCTATTTTCTCTGGCGTGGTGAACTGCTTGGTTTTGAGTATGAGTTAGTAAAAGCTTTCGCTAAACAACACAAATTACGTTTAGAAATCATTAGCGCACCCACTCACGAAGCACAAATACCCATGTTACTCGAAGGAAAAGGCGATATTATCGCCAGCTTTTTAACGATTACTGACAAACGCGAGAATCTTGGTGTCGTTTTTAGCAAAGCCCACCATAAAGCATCTGAAATCATTGTAAGCCGTGCTGATGACAAGAGCATTGAGACCGTCGAAGACCTGACTGGCCGTAGTATTTTTGTTAGGCAGTCCAGTGCGTACTGGGAAACACTAGAGTCACTTCAAAACTCGGGACTCAAATTTAAATTACTAGCTGCGCCTGAGAATATGGAAACCGAAGAAATTATTGCCCTGGTAGCTAACGGCAAATACGACCTTACTCTTGCCGACAACCACCTGTTAGATATAGAACTTACCTGGAGAGATGATATACGTGCTGCTCTGGTCTTGGGCGAGGTACGTGAAAACGCATGGGCCATGCGCAACAATAACCCTTTACTTGTTAGCGCCGTAAATCAATTCATTAAAAAACAGTATCGATCACTTTTTTATAATGTCACCTATGATAAATATTTTAAAAATGCACATAAGATAAAAAAATACCGTGATCAAAGAATCGACCTGAACCCTGATGGCACATTATCGCCTTACGATACATTAGTTAAAAAATACGCTCAGCAATTTGATTTTGACTGGCGATTAATAGTCGCTCAAATGTATCAGGAGAGCCGCTTTAACCCTAAAGCAAAATCATGGGTAGGCGCACAGGGTTTAATGCAGGTAATGCCACGCACCGCAAAAGAAATGGGGATAAGCAATCTTAAGCAGCCGGAATCTGGTATAAAAGCAGGTGTTCAATATTTAGACTGGGTACGTGACAGATTTGAAGCGGAACTAAGCGTTAAAGATAGAATGTGGTTTACACTAGCGGCTTATAATGCAGGACAGGGACACGTAAAAGATGCACGACGACTTGCAAGGCAGCAGGGGCTAAACCCAAACAAATGGTTTGATCATGTAGAAAAAGCCATGCTGTTATTATCAAAGAAAAAGCTTTATAGAAAAGCCCGCCATGGTTATGTGCGAGGCAGAGAGCCCGTTAACTATGTTCGAGAAATTCGCAGCAGATATCGGGCTTATATCCGCCTTTCAAAGGATTGACAGCATTTTTCAATTACGACCAATAAAAAGCCGAAGCATTTCTGCTTCGGCTTTTTGCTTAACAGTTTTAAAAAATACTTTATTTCTGAACATCATTTCCTAAATCAATATACATATCATCTATTGATTTTTTAAGAACGATATTATCCGCTTTTTCGAGACCAAGTTTAGTCGCAAGATCAAATTCAGCCTTAGAAGACGTTTTGCTTAGACAAAAACTAGCTACATCCTGCGCAGCACTAGAACAACTTGTACCATTACAGTCAAATGATCTTGTACCTGTTTCATAACTACAGCTAGTTGAAGAACAACATGTCTGCATTGTCGAGCTATCTTTTGCACAGAAATAGGTGTCAATACACGAATCAGAAGAATCAGTACAGCCTGATAACAATACAAGACCAAATACCGACGCCACAATTAATAGATAATTTTTCATTATAATTTCCTCTAAGCCAACATTAATAGTTTTAGTTTTAGTTATAGATATTGTGGTATAAAACATACAACAAACCATCACCCAAACAGGTGGTGGTTTATATTTCTACCATTATTTTGATTTCAACATTTAATTTTAGCTTCCTGCCACAGAGCTTCTAACTCTTTTAGAGAACAGCTTTGAAAGGACTTATCAGATTGCTGCAACAACGTTTCTATATAATTGAAGCGCATTTCAAACTTCTGATTACAACCTCTTAATGACTCTTCTGCATCTACATCCAGGTGTCGAGCAAGATTAACACAGCTGAATAACACGTCCCCAGTTTCTTCAAATATAGAAATCTGGTCACTTTGTGTCATCGCCTCTCGTAACTCCTGCACTTCCTCTTCTATTTTAGCCAGTACTGGCTCCACATCCGGCCAGTCGAAGCCGACTCTAGAAGCACGTTTCTGAAGTTTCTGAGCTCGTTTTAGCGCGGGAAGCGCTTTAGCTACTCCCTCCAGTATAGACGCATTTTTTGTATTTGCTATTAAATCTCTTTCTACAGATTTCGTTTTTTCCCAGGCTTCATGTAGCGATTTTTCATCCTTACAGTCGACACCTGCAAACACATGCGGATGTCGATTCACTAATTTAGCACTTACAGCATCTACGACATCATTGAAATCAAAGTCACCATGTTCTTTTGCCATTTGCGAATAAAACACAACCTGAAACAGCAAATCGCCCAACTCAGATTTAAGCTCATTCATATCACCATTTTCAATTGCATCCGCAACTTCATAAGCCTCTTCAAGGGTATAAGGAATAATCGTTTTAAACGTTTGCTTTATATCCCAGGGACAGCCGGTTTCCGGGTCTCTTAATGCAACCATAATATCCAGAAGCTTTTTCATCTTATATCTCAGATAGTTAATTAAACGCAGAAAACGTCATTATATATCAATAA
>Ga0316206_1001230_pt1 | contig 24395 bp, 22 predicted proteins | sample 6monthpyrite_MG_FD_204942 | JGI IMG/M metagenome (GOLD analysis project Ga0316206, IMG submission 204942) | Microbial mat bacterial communities from mineral coupon in-situ incubated in ocean water Damariscotta River, Maine, United States -... | ecosystem: Environmental > Aquatic > Marine >... | reverse complement strand
CCTATTGTGCTTCCTGTCATGGAGCCGATGGCAGTGGCGGAACCAGTGGAGAAAATGTAATCGGTGATTCAGCCGGTGATATCAATGATGCCATTCGTAATGAATCTGAAATGCTAAGCCTTAGCTTCCTTACAGAAAATGAGGTTCAGGCCATTTCTGATTTCCTCAACGGTGTCATTTCACCACCGCCTCCACCACCACCGGGTCCAGTCGATGGTGCCGCGTCTTATGATGCTAACTGTGGCAGTTGCCATGGCTTTGGAACCAACAGTGGAAAAGCAGGTGCCACGGTAATCAGGATTAACACCGGTATCGCGTCAGTACCTTCGATGAATTCGCTGAGCAGCTTAAGCACAGCAGAAATTCAGTCGATTGCTGACTTCCTGGTGTCCATCACAGCACCGCCTCCACCACCACCAGGAAATATTGATGGTCAGGCTTTGTACGATATCAACTGTGCAGGTTGTCATGGAACAAGTGATAATAGTACGAAGGCCGGTGCTACTGTCGATCGCATTAACAGCAGCATAATCAATGTGTCATCCATGAACTTTTTCAGCAACACGCTAAGTGCAGCTGAAATTCAGGCCATCGCTGACTTCCTGGTATCGGTTGCACCACCTCCACCAAGTAGTGGTGATGGAGCCGGTTTATATGCTAACCATTGTGCTGGATGTCATGGCCCTGGTGATAACAGCACCAAAGCGGGTGCCACTGTAGCGCGTATAAATAGTGGCATAAGTTCGGCGTCATCTATGAACTTCCTCAGCAATACGCTATCTGCAGCTGACATTCAGTCCATTGCTGATTACCTCGCGACTACGGCGACGCCTACCACGCCTCAAGAAAAGTACATTAGTTACTGTGGAAGTTGTCATGGAGCAGATGGACGTGGCGGCAGCAGTGGAGAAAATGTAAGAGGTGACTCAGAGGATGACATCTCTGATGCCATTAACGATGAAAGGGATATGCTGTTTCTGAATTTCCTCACTCGATCAGATATCAGTGACATAGCAGATTATCTGCAAGTCTTAGAAGATAGTCGTTCTTCCAGTGACAGTGACAGTGACCGTTACAGATGGAGAGATTAATTAGATTGCTATAGAAACAGAGTGATTATAACTTCGGCTTCATCACTCACAAACATTATACTCATCTCTATTTTGTTTGTGGGTGTTGGCATCGGGGAAATAGTTTAAACGAATGTTTTTTTATACCAGTGGTCGCTCGTAAGCCAGGCATGAGCACCACTGGTTTCTGTTATTGTGCATTTAAATATTAAAAGAGTCTGACTCTTTTAATCGTGTTTTTTAGAATGGTTGTCTATGTATTCCATCAATTTTATTTTTATTCCCAGCCCAAGACACCGCATGAACATTATGATACTAACGACAAAAAACAGATAGGTAAAAGGTCCCGGTGAATAGGAAAAATGGAGATCCATCGTATGGATTAATACTTGCCCTGCCCACCATAGTCCACCTAAAGCATAGTTTAGCAAATATGAGGTCACATCGAGCTCAAACAATAAAATCATGGTCATCACCAGGTATAAAACGGCAAACCCAATTAACTTATCATCCCCACTAATAAAGGCCAGCCACCCCAAAAACAAAGTGACTAAAAAGTTTAAGACGACAAAAAATCCTTTCGAGGCAATAGAAATAATAATAATGGTCACTGCAACATAGACAACTGAATCAGAGTAACCTTCAGGTATTTCTTTAAAAAACAGGGCGGCTACAGAGAGGGCCTTAAGTAAAGCATCCACTTCCTGATCAGCGCCTTTGCGTTTTTCTGCTTCAGTTTGCATGCGTTCAAACTTCCATTAGCCGGTTGAAGAGGATGATGAGATGGACGTTCCTTTATTACTTTTCAACAGCCGTTGAATCCTGGTCTCGGCTGAAATTCAGCTATAGCTACTATTAATTACTGTAGAACAAATTTTTTACTTCTTAAGAAATAAATCCCGAAATATAATTTCGAAACTACATCTAAATCACATCAGGATATTTTGTAAATTTTTATTTATTAAAATACCCTGTTTTATTTTATATTGCCTCCATCACTTTAATTAATCCAGGGAAGTCACTTTATTTAACCCAGGAAGTAAAACCTTAGACAGAAGAATGATGTATACCCCTCAAGGTCACAATTGTTTATAATGTTTTTACAGAAACAGTCTGTTTAGAGGGCTTCAATTGAAAGCATTCCACATTTCTCTGATACCAATATTACTTATTGCAAGTCTATTAGGCTTATTACCGGGCTGTGCCTCATTAACTAATCAACCTCAGCTCACGCTACAGGATCATAAACTGGTTGGTAAAATCTGGGATGTAAAGCAACAAACCTTTATCGATAAGGAAGATGTGATCACAAAGATAAGAAATAAAAAGTACCTGCTACTGGGTGAACGACATGACAATCAGGTACATCATCAACATCAGGCCTGGTTTATCCAGCAATTAAAAAACAACCAGCAACAGGCCAGTGTCGCCTTCGAGATGATCGACAACGCTCAGGGTAATCTGCTAGCTAAACAACCGATCACCTCCGCCAGCCAGATGATTAAATCACTCAATAAAATTAAAAACAACTGGCAATATGAAAGTCGTTATCAGGCATTATTCACAGAAGTGATAGCAGCGGGTTATCAAATCAATGCCGCTAATATAAGCCGCCAGCAACTCATGCACATCGTTATGCAAAATGATAACAAACTACCACCGGCGTATCAGCGCATGTTAGATCAAGCGCCCTTTTCAAAAACACAACACCGCAAACTGCAATATGAAATCAATCAGTCACACTGCGATATGCTGGATGACAGCAGCAGCAAGTCAATGGTACTTGGTCAACGTCTGCGCGATGCAACTATGGCGCACAGCCTGTTAAAAAGCCAGTCACCGACCAAAGTTTTAATTGCAGGCTTAGGTCACGTGCGTAATGATCTGGCTGTACCCCTCTATATTGGAAACAACAATATATTGTCCGTGGGTTTTATCGAAGTAGAACAGGACATTAACAAGCCAGCACCTTATGCAAAAGCCTGGAATACTGAAACACTACCCTTTGATATTGTCTGGTTTACACCACAAGTCAAACGCGAAAACATGTGTGAACAAATCAAAGAACACTTCAAAAACAAACGGCAATCATCATAGAGAAAAGAAAAAGCGCACATAAAGTGGGATCAGTATACTTAATTACTCAGCTTTACCTACCCTACCCTACCCTACCCTACCCTACCCTGGGCCCCCACAAATAGCGTCTAACTCTTTCGAAAAATTGGCGTCAGAACCTATGCCAGTAAGTTAAGGATAGTCACTTTGGAGTTGCGACTTCAGTCGCGCATTAACTAGCTGATTTCATAGTCACTTTATTTGCGCGGCTAAAGCCGCACCGCCATAAAAAATCTTAACTTACTGGCATTGGTTCTGCCCCGATTTTTTTCTGAACATTTTTCTGTTTAACTTTTAATTTATCAGCTTAAATGTGAAAAAATTGATTAAGATCATTAATGTATTTTAATGTTTGTATAAGCTTATACTTATGTGGCTAATTGAGTAAAATTTTCGGGTCGCAAATTTAGTCGTTCGAAAGCTGTCTGGGATAATCAATATATAAATATATTTAACAAGGTATATTTTTAAAATTAACGGTGATAAGAATATGGACTGCAATTTGTACAGAATATTGTGCTGTGCAGGAGTGCTTATTTGTTTGGCTCTACCGTATCCTTCTATGGCTGAAATAGAGGGCAATTGCATCATGTGCCATAAATACCCTGGGCTGGGAAGGATTGATACTAATGCAACGAAAAATGCGAATAAAATCAAACGTGTCTTTTATATAAATAATAATATCTATGAAAAAACCTATCATGGAGCAATAAGCTGCAAGTCATGTCATACAGGTGTTACCCAAATACCCCACAACGGCATAGAAAAAGTAAATTGTGCAACTGAATGTCATATTATCGATCCATCCTCAAATAAACCATTCTCACATAAGAAAATAGTAAACGATTTTAACGCCAGTGTTCATGGCAGCGAAGGCTCAAACTCACCCTCTAAAGAAGATTTGCCTGTTTGTAAAGATTGTCATAGTAACAAAGCCTATCATGCAGCTTATGATAAGCAGACAGCAGGAATGACTTCCCTTAAAGTATGTGAGGAGTGTCATCAGTCCGGTGATTTTACCAAACGTTTTTATGAGCATATCAGTTACCGCACCACGAAACGCCGTTCATCCAAGGAAGTAGTCAAGCTATGTAGCACCTGTCATGCCGACAAAGAATTAATGGATAAACATGAGCTGGATATTGTTATTGGCTTTTCAAATACCTTCCATGCTAAAGCCCTGTTTTACGGCAATACCGAGGTACCAAACTGTCTTAACTGCCATGCTCCTTACCAGTTAGGATTTTCTCCACATAGAATCTCGTCAAGAAAAAATCACGAATCACCGACTAATCCTGAAAACAAACACCTGACCTGTAGTCAATCTGGTTGCCACATTGATGCGGAAAAGAGTTTTGCCAGTGGTGGTTACGTTCATCCATCACCTGAAAAAATAAAAATATCAAAAATTATTGGATCACCCGAAAAAACGCGATTTCAAAATACGGTTATTGGCTGGATTCAGATGTTTTATAAAGTTCTCATCGCCCTGGTTATTGGAGGACTGGCATTTCATAGAGTGCTCGATTTCCATGCAACCAGACGTGAAAAAAATAAAGGAGGTCATTTAAAATGAGCTCAGAACAAAAAACTCAACGACAATTCTTACGCATGACAAAAAGTCAACGTGTTCAACATGTCATTCTGTTCGTCTCAACCACTATTTTAATCCTGACAGGATTTATGCTTCAGGCAGATAACGAGTTAATTGAAATATTTGGTGATTATGGCGAAATTATTTTTAGCATTCGTAGTTGGCTGCATCGTATTGCTGGTGTAACTGTCGCCCTGGTATGCGTGTATCACTTTATTTACGTTATCACTACCGAGGAAGGAAAGAGCTGGGCATTAGACATGCTACCTCGTCCTAAAGATGCGCTTGATGCATATCAGAATGTACTGTTTATGATCGGCCTTCGTGATGAAAAACCAAAATTCGACCGTTTCATGTATATGGAAAAACTTGAATACTGGTCCGTATACTTTGGCATGACCATTGTCATAATTACCGGCACAATGATGTGGACAGAATACTTATGGCCTAGATTCTACCTTGAAGTCGCAAATGTTTTTCATCTAGGTGAAGCCGTACTGGCTGCCCTGGCTATTATTGTGGGTCATATTTTCTCGGTTCATTACAACCCACATGTTTATCCAATGAACAGAACATTTATTGATGGCATGATCTCAGAAGAAATGATGAAAGAGGAACATGAACTATGGTATGAGCGGGAAATAAATAAACAGGACACATCAGCATCAGGAACTGACAGTAATGAAAAAACGTAAATGTCCCAGTGCTTTTAAATGCTTTGTTGTTGATGTCTTGATGCTGCTGTTGTTTGCGTTACTGATTGCTTTCACCTTATGGCTGCTATGGATGTATTTTTTACGTGGCCCAATTGACATAGAAACCCGTGGATATGTTTCGAAAACATTAAAAGAAGTATCCGTTCAGCCTACAGATATAGAAAAATATACACTACAACATTTTCATAACCTGGATGATGCGGTACTTAAGGGCATTGAATACCCATCTACCTGTATAAGTTGCCATGGTGATTATCCCCATAACAAAACGGAAAAAGTGCGTGCATTTTTTAATGCACATTCATGGTTTATTGCCTGTGAAGTGTGTCATGACGATAATAGTAGTCAGGAAAATATTGTGTTTAAATGGATGGATAATGATACAGATATTGCATTGTATAAGCTTCAGGGTGAACCAGGGATATATGGTGCCCGCATTGTGCCTTTTTATATTGAGAATAAAACAGAACATCGTTTAGATAATCTCATTGAAGAAGATGAAGTGACAGCCTATCAGTTAGCAGAAAATAAATTAAATACTCAACAGAAACAGGATGCACTGGATAAAATGCACAGGAATTTGAATAGCAAGCCTGTGTCCTGTGACCAATGCCATGTTGAAAAAAGTCTGTTTGAATTTAATAAGCTACTTTATTCAGAAACGATGTCATCACACTTAAAGTCAATTGATGTAGGGACAATGATTAAAGGCTACAATGTTTTTCATTTTCCAGATATTTCAAAATCGCGAGAGTAAAGTAATCAGGCTTGATCATTCACTCATTTATTTTCAAAATGAATTAATACATAAAAAATGCCCCATGCAGGGGCATAATATATCTTCCATGATATTGAACTGTGAGAAATCAACCAAAGGTATCGTCTGTGATATTTTTAAACCAGGAATGCGCATAAGTGACTTCACGCTTACGCATCACATTCGTTGCATCTGTCGGTGTCAAACCGCCTGAACCCTCTACCTTTATAATCTTGCCTTTATCTCCCATTCTATACACCATGGCCACTGAGATAGCATCATCGGGTGTGAGTATGCTGTAGCAGGTATTAACGTATGATGGCACAGGTGCAGGATTACCATTTAGTTTGGCAACGATGGCCGCAGCGCATACTTTTGCTTCTGAGCTGGCAGCATAGCCAGACTTGGGTAAAGGTGAGGCAACAGATGCATCGCCAACCACATAAATGTCTTTATGCCGGGTTGATTCAAAAGTTCCCTGGTTAACTGGACACCAACCTTTTTTATCTACCAGATCAGCAACAAAGGCAATTTTACCTGCCTTTTGTGGAGGAATAACATTAATGACATCGCCTTCAAAGTCGACCTCGGCAACGGCGGTCATGTTTTTTGCGTCAATGCGAGTGACTTTGCCGCCTCCACTGCCGCTGATCCATTCAATCATGCTGTTGTTTGTATTATAGCCATAATGCCGTTCCCAGCCGGCGGTGAATAAACCCATTTTAGAAAATTTGGCTTTGTTATCCAGAATAATAATTTTCGATTTAGGTTTATTGTTTTTAAAATACCAGGCAATCTGACTGGCGCGTTCATAGGGCCCGGGTGGGCAACGAAAGGGATTCGGTGGCGCGACGATAATCACTTTACCACCATCCGGCATGGCCCTTATCTGGTCACGCAACAGTGCAGTTTGTGCGCCTGCTTTCCAGGCGTGAGGGAGTTTTTCTGCGACCTTGGCATCATACCCCTCAATTGCATCCCAGTTAAAACTAACTCCGGGTGACACAATACAGGCATCATAGCTGATTGTTTTTCCACTACTGATTCTGACTTTACGTGTATCGGGTTCTATAGCGGTTACCAGATCGTGAATAACATTGATGCCGCGTTTCCTCAATCCATCATATCCAAACTGGATGCTCTTAATATCACGCACACCACCTAGAATTTCATTACTTAGAAAACAGGTATGATAGAGTTTGTTGGGTTCAATGATCGTCACTTCAATTGAAGCATCTGCCATGCGAATGTATTTCGCTGCCGTTGCTCCCCCCATACCACCACCGACAATGACCACATGTTTACTGGCACCAAAGCTGAGCATTGGGAAGCCTAACGCAGTGGCCGCAAGCGTTCCGCCTGCCAGTGTTAGAAAATGTCTTCTGTTTATATTTGACATGACTGCTTTCTCCTTACTCGAAGCTACTGTAATAGTGAATGAGTGCATCAACACCTGCATCGCCATGATCTTCCTGCAGGCTTTTCATTTTTTTCTTCATTTTCTTTTCCATGTGACGATTACCACTGGTAAAATCTTCCATGGAAAAACGCACATAGGGCTCCCATTGCCCGGCAAGAATACCCGCATCGTCTTCAGATGAAGTGCCGCCATCTTCATGACATTTTTCACAATATTTTTTGTGAATTTTTTTGCCCTTTTTCGCCAGTTTGCTATCAAACTTTTGCGGCTGTCGAACAAACGGTTGCTTGGCGAAGAAGTTGGCCATCAATTTAATTTCCTCCTCCGTATAACCTTTAGCTATACGTGTCATGATGGTCGACGGGCGTTCATTTTTTTTATAGGCTTCCATTGTTTCAATAAAATAGTCAACGGAAATACCTGCAATTGTCGGGCTAGCCGGCCCGACACTTGAACCATTTGTACCATGACAACCTGCACAGGAATTGGCCAGCATTGTAGCAGAGGGTGTTGCAGCAATAGTAACTGCTGCAATCACACTGCCGACAAGCAGCATGAAAAGCTGTGTTAACATTTTGTATTTCATAACGCCTCCTCACCGCATCTACGGTAATAGATATACAAGATTCAACAACATCGGATTAATGTTGTGTGTAATCACTCTTTGTAATGTTCCAGCAATTGTAAGATGTCTTTCAAGCGTCCGGTCTTTGCCAGATTAAATACGGTTAATCCTTTATTGTTGGCAATTGAAGTATTTGCGCCATTTTTTAACAACAATCGAACCATATCTGTCTGTCCGTTAAATGTGGCTGCAAATAATGCGGTCTCTCCGTCTATATTCTGGTGATTAATAGTCAAGCCGTGGCTCAACAGCAACTGCAACGTATCACTATGACCATTTTCAGCCACACAAAATAGCGCGTTAGAGCCGTCATTATCGACGGCGTTAATATTCGCCTTAAGTTTTAATAGCAAGTCAACCATGTTTGTATGACCTTTACAGGCGGCAAGCATCATTGCGCTCATACCATCCTTATTACGTACATACAGATCGGCATCCGCATTACTTAAAATTTGCACTGCCTGTTGGTCATTGAGATTAGCGGCGGCCATTAATGCGGTCACGCCGTCTCTATCGGACGTGTTCACATTGGCGCCTCTGGAAATTAAAGCCTTGAGAACATCATGATGACCCTGACGGGTGGCCATGGCCAGTGCATCCCAGCCAGCTCTAGTTTTCGGATAGGTTTTAGCGCCACTATCAATAAGGAAATTAACTAACTGTAAATAGCCATTTTCGGCTGCATAGGTCAATGTTGTGCAACCTGCCGTGCTTCGGGCATTAACATTGGCACCCCGGGTGATGAGGGTTTTTACCACTTCGTTGTTTCCGGCTTCAGCCGCAAACATCATGGCAGATTTAGCAAATTTACTGCTAGTGTCTGGACTGGCGCCTTTATCAAGCAGTCTGATGATTGTTACGTTGTCACCGATCAATGCAGCATCGAGTAATTCACGATCATACTTCGCCGCACTCACTGTTGATGTGAGTATGAAAAGAACAATCAGAGCGTTATGTGCTTTTGTTTTTATCATTTTTATCAGCCCTTTAACATGGGGCATCATATTGTTGTTTTACAATTATCTATTTGCGCAGATTTATTCCACAAGATTATCTACATCATCGGGTTCCATAGGTTCAGTATGTGCAATGCCTGCATGACAGTCGATACAGGTCTTGCCTTGCAAAGGAGCACGAGTATGTTTTTTTCGCCCCATTCTGTCCTGTTCACTCAGGTCCATATTATCGTAGCTATGACAGGTACGACATTCTCTGGAGTCGTTGGCACGCATTTTATCCCACACAACATTAGCCATCTTCCAGCGCCGAGCATCAAATTTTTCTTTGCTATCAACCGTACCAATTACGGTGTGGTAAACGTCTTTGGCGGCCATGATCTTTGCGTAAAACTTGGGTAAAAAATCGTTGGGGACATGGCAGTCAGAACAAGTGGCCTGAATACCTGCGGAATTTTTATAGTGCAGTGTTTTTTTATACTCTTCGTAATTGATTTTCATGGAGTGACATGAAATACAGAAGTCCATACGATTGGTGTAATGAAAAAAAGTATTTAGAGTGCCGAACGACACACCACCTAGAAAGAAAATTACCAGGCCTACGCATACGACTTTTTTTGAAGGACAAATCACAGCTATACCCTTTTGGAGTATAAACAATTACACGAAATTACTAGTCATGCCTACCGCATTAACAAAATTTTAAATTTGCTGTTATTATAGTGAATCTTTATTTATCATTTTCAACGCTTTCTACAGCACATGCTCTATAGATATCAAATCTAGATGTAATGTATGTTGATTTGCATCAATGTGTCTTTGAGTTGTCAGAAATAATTCACACGTAAGGCATGTAAGCGTGAGGCTAAGAGTTTTCAAATTAAATTAAATTAAACGATTACAGCGAATTAATTTTGAATCAGAAGCTGGCTGTATTTATCATAGTGTTTTGAAAACCAGTCTCAGCAGACATGTTGTTAGATGGATCAGATCAAAGGCGATCAATGGGGGGCTGACCCAATGCCATTAAGTTAAGATTTTTTATGGAGGTGCGGCTTTAGCCGCGCAAACAAAGTGACTATGAAATCAGCTAGTTAATGCGCGACTGAAGTCGCGCCTCCAGAGTGATTATCCTTAACTTAGTGCCATTCATGTCTGCCCCCTTTGATATTCTGTTTTATTTTTTTTAATTTTCGAAAGAACTACCGTCGCCAAAATGCCCACTACTGCAAAACCTGCTAACATCAGGAAAACATGCTGATGACCTGCAATGCCTGGTGCAGCATCAAGCAGGCGTCCTGCAATAGATGTAAAATAGATTTCCGGTGTAAAACCAATCACTGAAACAAGTCCGACTGCAGTACCGGTGATATTGCCTTTGATTTTAGTTTCTTCTATCAAAGCAAAATAAACGCCACGAATCCCGAATACTGTGACAAAGGTTATAATAATATTTGTGTAAAGATAAACAATAGCAAAACCAGGAACAGATGCAAAACCGAGCAAAACATAACTCACGGCCAATATGGCAAAGAAAATGGCGATGACACGGCTGGCAATAAAACGATCAACAATAAAGCCAGTAATAATCGCTGCAACCGGGCGCAGATAAGCTCCGTTTTTTACAAATTCCGCTGCTTCGAGCTCGTTCATATTAAATGCAACTTGTGCATACAGCCCGTAATTATCCAACGCCTTATAAGCGGAATAGGCGCAAATGATAATGATGGCCTGCAACCATACCACTGGTTTTTTTATCACCGTAGTCATACCCAGCCATACTGGTACGCGCTCTTCCGCATTCGTTTTGTGATCGGGAATAATAAACCAGACCAGTAACGCAGCTAACAAAGTCATAAAACTATAAAAATAAATCACCGATTGCAGTGCATATTCGCGTTCGCCGGGCGCGAGTGTTTCAAGGTCAGCTGGTAACAATATAGCCAACAACCATACAGCAACGGATGCTGTCATTGCAGCGATAAAACCGCGTCCACCATCCAGAATACCAAACGCACTACCCTGCTTGAGTGCACCACCCCATTCTCTAGTGACCTTAATGAGCGCCGCCCAGAACAGAAGTATTGTTGTCAAACCCCAGTAACCGAACAGCATAGCCATGGCCCAGAAACCCGGCACCTGTGCCATCACCACGCCACCAAGCGCCGTTGCAAGCAGTGACAACGACATTAATTTTCTGGCAGAAAAATGATCGGCAATAGCGCCACCTGGAAAATACGCCAGCAACGCCAGAACACCATAGACCGCAAAAACATCACCTAATTCGGCATTGCTAAAGCCAAACACTTCGAGAAAAGTGGGGCGAAAAAAACGTGTAATATGAAACGGTAAACTAAAAATAAGCTCGCCTGCAAACACCAGGCAAAAAAGATATAACCAACGGTATCCTGCTGTCATGTTCAATTATAATGTCACTCCACTTTGTAACGAATTGTTTAATACATTGTCAAGATTGAATCTTCAAATTTATTTTAATAGGTATACTGTCCCCGGAACTCCTACCTTAACATTCGTATGATTTCTACTTATAGTTACGGACGAAAGCATTGCAAATCATCAGCAAAGTGTAGTTGTTCTTTATAAGAAAGACGTATCAGTTCTGTAGATGTTTGTTCCTGTCCTAATGTTCTATTCATACGGTGTGATAATATCAACTGTTTAACACCAGCCTTATCTGCAATCTCGCCAATTACAGAAGGTGGCATGTGAAGATTACGCGCCACCTTTCCAGCATCTTCAGGTATAGCATGATGCGCTATTAAAATATCCGACTGCTGAGCAAGGCGTGATAGTGTATCGTTATCATTATTCATATCACCACTAAAAACTAATGACTTACCACCCACTTCAACTCTCCAGGCTAGAGCAGGAATCGGCCCATGATGAACCGGTACAGCAGTAATATTATAAGGTGGCTTTGACATCACATTCAGCATAGCCTTACCTACTGCATTAATATCTTGAGGCATTAAACGATAACTATCGGTACCATCAATATAACTGCTTAAATAATGAAACGTGCCAACTTTACCAAAAAGTGATTGCACAAACTCAGTTGCCGATGGCATTAATTGATTACCTGTAGGACCATAGAAAGGCAAATCAACTTGCCGATCTGAAAAAAAACTCGCCTTAACCAGTGCGGGTAAATCATTACTGTGATCAGCATGAAAATGACTCATTAAGATAACATGCAAATCATTTAGTGAGGCACCGCTCTGCTCAAAATTAAATAAACTACCCGCCCCCATGTCAACCAAAACACGTGCCTTACCATCCTGCCAAATCAGGTAACCACTTGAAGCTCGGCCATCATCCAGCTCCGGCCCACCCGAACCCAATACTTGTAACCACACACCCTTCTGTCCACAACCAGTTTTAGCTTGCAGGGGCGAATAATTTATTAGAATTATAAAAATAAAAATAATTTGTTTAATAATCATAAAACTTCACTGTAGGTACTTGTGTGTAGGTATTACAGGGTCTACTAAACAGTTTATCATGACACCCCCACTGTAACAAAATATCTGATTCAAACTAAGTCTTTGTTTTAACTGGCTACTTAGCATGGGTGTCTTGAGTGACTTTCTTGAGTCGCTATATTAAAAATATAGCTTGCAGGATAATCCCTACAAAAAAGTCGGAATTTTTATATGACTTAAGGATAACAAACCTTTATAGTATCCAGTTAATAAAAACCTGATTGTCAAATAATTAAAAATTGACGAAGACTTTGATTGTGGAATTAAAGTTTATTTCAGAAAAATATAAACTAAATAGAATTAACTTAAATTAAATAGGAAGGGCTATGATTAGAAAGGCGCTTAATAATGCTTTTGGACTTGTACTGATAACTTTATTTTTAATCTCATGTGGTAGTTCTGGTGGAGTGGATTCCAGGCCTGCAACATTTAATGATTTGGTGGGTAGTTGGAAGCTAACTGACACTGATGGTGATGAGGTTATTTTCATATTTGAAAATAATGGAGATATAAACATCTACGATTATATGGGTGATAGCTTTGATCAAGGACCAGATTGTTACATAGGTCCAATATTTGCATTCACTATTGCTGACCTGGGTGATGGTGAATTTATGTTAGATGGCGACTCATCAAGCACGGTTAGTGGAACTATTTCTGGGAATACTCTGGTTCTTACTGACTCTATTGATCCACTTATTATCGTAAGAGACAATATAACTGTAACTGAACTTTCAGAAAATATTTGCAATTTTTAACCAAATAGACTGAATATAAAACACGAGGTCTAACGAACGGGGCTGGTTTTCGATTACCGCGCTGCATGACATGATGCGGATAACCAAAAGTAACAGCCCTGGCACCCTGGCTAATTAAATTTCGGTTCCTTAATTATAAGGTGTTATAAATGCGAATAATATTCAGGTATTCACATAGACAGATGAATGAAACCAATTCGTTAATATGCAGTCCTAATGTAACTACAAACTTGATATACCATAAACCATGAAACAATCACTGCTAAAAATACTTGCTCTCACCGCTTCGATAATAAACATCTCAATATTCAGCTCATCATTAGCATGGTCTGCCAATGTCGATAGTATTTTAGCCGAACAGAAGGCGCCTGCTGGCGTAGTATTTGAAATTGTCAGTGGTCAGGCAGACTTATTAAATAAACTATTGCCCACACTTAAAACAGATATTATGCGCTTACGCAAACGTTTTCCCAATATTGCCATCGCCATTGTTTCTCATGGAAGTGAACAATTTGCATTAACCACTGAAAACAAAAAGCAGGCAACCCTGGCGCATAGCCTGGTAGAGGAATTAGTAAACAAAAATAAAGTTGACGTACATGTTTGCGAAACCCATGCCGGGTGGTACGGAATAACAGCTGAAGACTTTCCATCTTATGTAGACGTTACGCCTGCAGGACCAACACAAATTAATGACTATGTAGAGTTAGGCTATGATTTGATAGTATTGCCTTGATAGCACGCAATCGCTGTAATGAGTGTTAATTGGGCCAGACTATACTGGCACTTACTTCAATCTATCGAGTCTGCCTCCAATGCCAGTAAGTTAAGGATAATCACTCTGGAGGCGTGACTTCAGTCGCGCATTAACTAGCTGATTTCATAGTCACTATACTTGGGCGGCTAAAGCCACATCGCCATAAAAATTCTTAACTTAATGGCATTGAGTCTGACCCCTTTAATAAATGTGGCAGCTGTTAAGCTTGTCTTATGAAACAGAAGATATATTTTTGTCAGTTTTTTGTAATTGAGCTTTAAGCAGTTTTTCCATTTTCTTGGCAGATAAGGGTTTTGCTAATAAAAAGCCCTGTGCACATAAACAACCTTCTTGCCTGAGGAACTCTAGCTGCTCTTGTGTTTCTACACCTTCCGCTACGACATGAAGCTTAAGGCCCTTTGCCATGGCTAAAATTGCACGAACAATAGTGGTATCATCTTCATCTGCAGGTATATCATTAATAAATGATCGATCAATTTTTAATGTATCCATGCGCAGTTGTTTGAGATGTGATAGCGATGAGTAACCCGTGCCAAAATCATCAATTGCCAGGCGTATCCCAAGCTCTTTTATTTCTTTAAGTACACCCCTAATAGATTGCGTATTATGCATCATTTGAGTTTCAGTAATTTCAAGCTCAAGTTGAGTCGGATTTATGCCTGTTTCTAGAATCAACTGATCAAGAAAATCGAGTATGTCAGCCTGTTCTAGCTGGCATATTGAAATATTCAATGCCAGTATATTATCTGTAAACAGGCCCTGTTGATGCCAACTCTCGAAATGCATTATACTCTGCCGATAGGCCCATCGATCAAGTTCAATGATAAGACCGGTTTCTTCAGCCAGTGGTATAAATGATGCGGGTGATAATTGACCCAGGTATGGATGTTGCCAACGGATAAGCGACTCCATACCACATATTCTATTGGTTGTTAAATCGATTTTTGGCTGGAAATAAACTTCCATTTGAGGTTCTTTTATAGCCGTTCTGAGTTCGCTTTCAAGCTGTACGCGATCATACGCTTTTTGAGTTAGTTCCTCACTATAAAATCGATAGGTGTTGCGACCACATTCCTTTGCTTTATACATGGCTGAATCTGCATGTTTAAGCATAAGAGTACTGCTAATATCTTCATTGCAGCTTGTGCAAATACCTATACTTGCTGAAATGTAGTGATGTGTCTCATCCACCGTCACTGGCTCCTGGATGACATGGAGTATGGTTTCGGTAATGGAGGTAATACTGGAAAGCTCAACCACGTCGTCAATGATCAAAGTGAACTCATCACCGCCCAGACGTGAAAGTGTATCGGTTTCGCGAATAGATTGGTTAATGCGTTTGGCAATCACCTGAAGAATAAGATCACCTCTATCATGACCAAAGGCATCGTTAATATTTTTGAAGTTATCAAGGTCAATAAACAGCAGGGCAACGTTATGCTTGCTGCGCCTGGTTTTTAACAGCGCCTGATCCAGGCGATCTTGAAAGAGTAAACGATTAGGTAAATCGGTAAGCGGGTCATGATTGGCTTGATAGTAAAGCGTGTCTTTCTGTTTAACCAGCTCCTCCTTCATTTGCATCATTTCAGTGATGTCACGCGCACTACCTACGGTGCCTAAAATATTTCCCTCTTCGTCATGAAATGGAGCTTTATGAACTTCAAGATACAATAATTGCCCCTTAACATTACCGTATTCCTCAAAACGCATTGGGGTATTATTTTCAATAACAACTTCATCCGAGTTAAAACATAACTCGCCAAAGGTATGCCAGTCTTCATTATCTGGCTGAGTTGCGCGTTCACGAAAAGCAAAAAACACATCAGTTTTACCAATAGGCTCACTGGTGTTTTTAGCCATAAGCAGTGATTCGCAAATTGCCTTATTAGCAAATAAATAACGACCTTCTACATCTTTTACCCAAAGCATATCGGGTAAATTATCTGTTAATGTACGTAAAATATCCTGATCCAAACTAATGGAGTAAAGCCCTGCATTAACCATCGATTGCTACTTATTGTTTTTATTATAAAAAATATTGTATACATTTATGATTTACTAAAATACAGGAATTAGATTATTTTTCAATATTTTAAAGTTATAAATAATATATTAATATTATATTATTATATTATTAATAATTAAAGATAGGAGTGATAATTTGATAGTTGGCTTTGGGCAAGGTTGATTGCTTTATAAGAGATTTTTTTAAAATGACTGACTCAATAAGCTGCAAACTAAGTGAGCCAATAGTGAGCCAATAGTGAGAGATAGGACGAGCTATTTTCTAACTCCATTCTAGTGCCACTTATAAAGAATATCTTATCGGCTAATGTGATCTATTAACAAATCATTTTCGTCAGCCCCCAACTCATTACTTAACCCGGCAGCCATATTAAAACAAAACGAACAAGGTGTATCGATACCTGACTTATGCCGAGAGCACGGCATGAGTTATGCTGCATTGTATAAATGGTGCTCAAAATCTTGTGGTATTGACGTTTCTCAAATGAAACGTATGAAAGAATTACAAAATGAAAATTGCCGCCTTAAAATGATGTAAGCCGAAGACCGACTTAAGCTAGAAATAGCCAAAGAGACTAATGCAAACCAGTATTAAAGGGAGCAGTGACAACTGAGAATTATTCGTGTTATCTTTTGTCACCACCCCTTTAATTATTGTTGTGGATGAATAACGGATAAATCCCAGGTAGCTGACCAGACTCGGTGATCATGAACATAATGCACTTCATTTCCATGAATCACAGATCGTTGGTTATAGCCGTAAGCATAGCCTGGTCTATTATCCATTGTGACAGGTAAGATTGAAGGCCTGGGTAATTCAATCTGATTATTCTTCACCATTAGATCAAACATATACAAGGCCGAAACAGAGCTATAATCCCCCCAACTTTCTACCGGAAAGGCAAAGCGATAATGGTCTTTTTCCATTTCAATAAAAGCAAGTGCATGTGGATCCCAGCGTAAAGGTGTCGATGTTTTTGGCCAGATAAAGTTTTTAATTTCCAAGGGCTCTTGCGGGTTTGATACATCAAATAGTGACATCTTGCTATCCCCCCAGGTTTCCTGGCCAAAACCTAATAACAGGTTCTCATTAACGGGGTGCAGGTAAGAGCTGAAACCGGGAATTTCTAGATCACCTAATATTATCGGTGCATTCGGATTAGAAAGGTCAATCACATATAACGGGTCTATTTGCAAAAAAGTAACGACATAAGCGCGGTCCTGAAAATAACGAACAGACTGTATGTCTTCACCAGGTTTGCCAATTTTTTCAGGCTGATCATTATTGGGTATTTGACTTAACTGTTGTAACTTACCCTGCTGGTCGTCCTGTAAAACGGTTAGGTAATGTTCCAGATCTCGAGCATCATTTCGTCGCGTTGATACCACTCGCAAATTATCACCTGATTCACTCATACGATAGGCTGGGAGTCTCCAGCCCAGGTTACCCGGAACAGTTCCACTTCCTTTAAATATAGGACGTCCGTTATCAAGGGAAAACTTATACACGTCAGTTTTGGAATTATCCCGCGTAGACGTAATATATAGAGACTGGGGTGAAACATAAATACCCTGACTTGGGGCATTAAAACAACGAGAGTTAATTTCATCTGGCGCATCCAGGTTTATAATACTAACGACTGTTAAGTTTGCGTAGCCTGAATTTTCATGACTGTCTTTTTGTATATAACAGTTCTCGGCCAGTAACATCGGTGAGACATTGCCATTAACGGATATGGTCGGTAATAAGTTATCAAGCGATGTGTTATCGATAAGATCCTTATTTTGTAACTGCTGATCCTCTGTCACCGGATAAGGCATAAAACCAGGAAGATCTGGCGTGTATTGCGTTACCAGAGTCAAATAATTATCAACCCGACGTGAACTGACCAGGTGCCCATCAAGCACAATGGTATGTGTGTTGTGAATTTCAGCCGGTACAGAAACATCCATTAAATCCAGTCGGGTTTGTGGTCGGCCCCAATACCAGGGCACGCTGTCTATTTCGAGTCTATTTACCGGGCCATAAGTCATGGATAAAGCGGCTAAAACATCACCTGTTAAATACAGGCCATCGAAGCCATTTATATTATCAATGTGCAGCCAGGCAATTTCGTTCATCGATGCATTGTCACCGCGCTGCATCACTCTCACTCCAGGCGGAGAAACATCCGTTGGTGGTAACAGAGGTGCAACACTTATTGCGGAATCGACTTCAGCAGTAACCGGGGCGCCCAGAACCGGAGTCACAACATTAAATCCTGAATCGATATACCAATAATGATCAGAATGGGTTAAAACATATAAAAACTCACCGTCGTATTCAATTCGATCGGCCTCATCAACTTGAGCTTCCTGTGTGTTTGTCGTTGAAAAAGGCGCACCGGAAAGAAAGCCACCATCGCCTGAAGGTGCCGAATCTGCAGAGGCCGCTATATTTGTAGTCGTGTCCTCAGCAGTTAACACAGGGCCTTCTATTCGATTGCCAGAAAGGTTATTGACTAGTTTAAGGCCATTCTTTAAATAGGCTTCCAGTTCTGACTCTGATTCAATTAACTTTAATTGAGTTGTTGAGATAACATCGGTATCCGGTCCTGCACCTTCCTGATTACCACAGGAAGTAAGAAGCACAGCAGAAATAATAGTGAGTAGAACAGGATGGTGGGAAAATCTCATGACTTAATATCCTTGAATACTTTTCATTAAAAAACAATTCGGATTCAACAAAACAATCCATATATTCTTATTGTAATAAAATTCAAATAGGAATCTCTGATATATTTCACATATATATGCGCAATAGTCACCGTTACAGAATTAAACATTATCGAAATAAGTCGTCATATTCTATAGTAACCTGTTTTTAGATTAAATGCTGTTTATCCAGGTTATGATTTTGTGTTCATTGCTGTGAAAAAATTATTCCCTGACTCACCTCATATGACTCACCTCATATGACTCACCTCATATGACTCGCCTCATATAAACATTCTAAGTAAAACTGATAATCTTGATCTGAGAAAAACTGGTTTCACGATTGTAACCACTTTAATTCACGTTAATTAAATAATTACATAGTAAAATAATCGACTCCGTTATCGAACCAGTTAATGTTTAAATTTCCAAACCCCTACGAAATATTTAGCCTGGCTTGTGGTGCACTTGCAGGTTGAACTTGACGCATCCTGGCCATTTGAGTCTCTGGTTAAATACAAACTACTTTGTAACGAATTGTTTGATACAGATTCAAGATTGAATCTTCGAATTTATTTTAATAAGTATACTGTCCCCGGAATTGGGAGCGTGGAGTGTGTGGGGTTCTGACCCGGTTTTAATATTTGGAATTTATGACATATACACAATAAAAGAGTGTTCCCTATGCTTTACTATTGCTGTTAAACTAAACCAAAACATGTCTAAAAGGAAATTTAAATGAAGCACACCATCAAACCTTTAATCGTATTATTGCTAAGCGTCCTGTCAATTGCTAGCTGCTCTAGTACACCAGCACCACAGAGAGATCCATACAATGATGCTGATTCGCAAAGATCAAGATCTGGTCAGGCGCAGGATGAGATGTCTAGAGATATACCCAGGTAGAATAATGCTGTTAAAGCTGAATTAAGTTAGTTGGGTTTTAAACCAGGTACAAGATAAATCTTCGCTGGCAACGGGAGGTTGTGTGGTTGCCAGTTAAACTGGGGGAGATTCACTCCCTCCCCTTTTGCTCGGCCTGCTCGTAAAATAATAGACCGGTTTATTTAAGGGATGATATTTTTTACGATAATTGGAATAATTTAGTTTAAGGGTAATAATATTTCAGTTTCTATTTCAGTAGGTTTGACTTCTGAAGGATCATTTAGATAACACTCTATGGCTTCATTTTTTAATGTTATGCCTTGTGCAATCGACCATTCGTACAGCGCCTTATAAGTTGGACCCACATCTTTATATGGGCCTTTATGTAACGCTCTGGCATATTTCTGTGATTTCAATACCTGAGCGTGATGCTCACCACGGCTTTGTAACATTTTCGAACTGGGTAATCCTGCAAAGAAATGCCAATTCTTAAAGAGTATTGTAGCAATGCTGGCAAACAGACCGCGATTGACTTCCTTTTCCCAGTCCATATCGACATATCGCGCATACGGCACCCCTGAACATTCCGCATCATTTGAAACAAGATAGTTATTTATTATTTCATAATCCCGGCCAAAGGTTTTTGGCGTTTGCCAAACTTTAATATTCTCTTCTATTTCTACTACCGGGCCGATTTCTTTTTCCAGTATTTCAAACGTTTCAGTCGTCATGATTTATCTCCTTAATCATTTACCTGACTAGTTTTAGTTTATTCCTGTTTTTTCTAACTTTAAAGCCCTGCATCAAAAGTTGAGATGATAAAGAACCTCATCGTCCATACTTACATATGTAACCTACATAGAGGATGGATTGTAGAACTATGCACGACTGCATGAATGTCAGATGGCGCATTAATCGTAACTGACAGAAAACGAATGGGGTCAGAGAACAATCTTCGATACTATTAGAAACAATTGTTCTCTGGCCCGGTTTTTTATTATTATAAAAATTACTCTGACAAATAAAGTACCGTACTAAATATCCGCGCTTCGTTATGTTTATTGAAAGGAAATACCTGCATATACGGCCCCATTATAGGCAGCCGGGCAGTATATGAGCTTATTTTTTGTTGGCTACCGTGCCAGCTTCCACTTCCTGTCAGCGTAATCATTTGAGGGTCAGCCACACCGGTGAAGTTTTCATCAAACGTAAAGTATCTTCGAGATCCCCATTTACCATTTTGACTATGTGCAAAAACAACACCTAAAGAAAGCGGGTTTTCATTAGCCGTTTTCTGTTCGAATTGAACAGTTACGTTCACATAACGATAACCATCTACTTCTGTATACATGCCGGTACTGATGCCAATATTTGCGGGTATATTACTATCCTCATAAATGACAATAGTTTTTGTTCTGACATCACAGCATTTTGTAGCGTGACACCCTTGAATCGTTAGAATGAATAAAATTAAAATCGGAATAGATAACAATGTTTTAATACGCATGACGATCTCCTTTTTGATATACATCAATTGCAACTGATAACCATACTTTGATGATCGAATAAAGACGAAGCCTTGTGCATCAATTGAAGTGTATGGTTATAACCTGTAACAAAGCAAATAAAGGTATCAGCATTTTTTATTATATCGATAAATAAGTCGGTATAAACTATTAAGATTTACAGCCTCAAAAGACAGTAATCTTAAACTTGATTCCATACTGCACCCTCATTAATAACCCTATACCTATGTTAGTAATAAACAGTCTACCCTCATATATTTATGCAATGCAAGTATCTTATCAGGATATATATGGACGCCCCATTAATGTCAACAAAACGATGCGGCACTTCGCATAATAGGCATTGATATTATATTTTCTTGTCACGAACCAGCACCATCAAAGAGTGTTTAACAGTGACTGTTCTTATTATGTTTCAAAAATGAAACACACGATTGTCGGCTTGATTCAACAAGCTCATAGCAGTAACACGGCACGTATCAGTTAGACATGTTGCTAACTTGAACGGAACTAGCATCAACAGATGCTGAACCCAGTAAAAAAAACAGACTGGTCATATAAATAATTTTGTTATGAATCATTTTAATCCCTTAAGTAAATTTCTATTCATATAAATTTCAATATGTGCTGCACATTAAATCTGCTAATTCCATTGAAATTGCCAAAGTAATATTGCATCACTCATACATAAGCAGTAAAGGAGTCTATTCACTCTGTTGTGTGGTTAAAGCCTCTGATTAAAAGTATCCGTTAAACTGGGGAAGGTTCACTCCGCCCCTTTTTCCTCTCCTGTTCTCTATAGATTAGTCTCTCTAGTAGATCCCATACTGCCGCTTATGCCCTGGTTGTGATTGTAGAGTTGCTCAATTGGATACGCAGTACCGCCTGCTCCCTGAACTCTCATATTAATTACATTCCCTGTGAGACATACCAATCTGGCCAACAGCAAAAATGCCATAACTATCACCACCAGGGCCTGCATTAGCGCCATTACCACCCCAGCCACTTGCCTACATTGATAGCACTAAATGCACACCCAGGTTAATATTCTTAGCCCTGTTGTCACGCGCCGGATGGTGATTCACTTTGGCTTACCTAACGCTTTGCGGTATTCTTCTAGCCTTGCTTCGTAGTCTGTTGCTTCGCCGTAGTTTAAGAATCGCTCGTAGCGTGTATGAGTGCCGAGCATTTTTCGAGCGTGCTTTATTGGACAAAAATATTGCTCAGTGCGCGCAAGTATTTCGTTCATGTAGGCGACAAGGCCAGTGCCATAAGCGCAGTAGGTACAGTGAAATTTTTCGATAAAGTTAAGGTATTCGAGGTGCTGGCGATCATACACCATGTAGTCTGCGCGGCGCACTTTTTGAACACCGTATATTGGAAAACAGCTGGCCTGGTAAAGGCTAACTAACAGGTCCATTAGCAGTAACGGAATAATCATGCCATAAATAATGGGCCCGGTAATGAAATTTTGCGGGCGATTGGTGACTACCCAGCGGAAAATACCCAATTTGAGTCTGCGATGCCTTTGCTTTATCTCGCGCTCAAACTCGATGCGCTTGCCCTTAATTTTAAACAGTAAGCTGCTCTCCTGCTCGTGCAGTGCGCTGCGTAGTTCATCTTCCAGCTCGGTTATCTGGTTGAGCAAGTTGCGTATTTTTTCGTTCATATATTTTCACTTTCATAATTATTAAAAGAAACGGTGCTTTGACCTACTCATTGGTAAACACCAAACTGCACCAATCCAGCTATCTCCAATCTCACCAAACCGGACCCAACCGCAAACCCACTGTAACAAAAAAACCTGAACTCTATCTAAGTCTTTGCTTTTATGGGCTACTTAGTATGAATGTCTTGAGAGTCACTTGAGAGTCACTTGAGAGTCACTTGAGAAGTCACTTGAGAAGTCACTTGAGAAGTCACTTGAGAAGTCACTTGAGATGTCACTTGAGATGTCACTTGAGATGCCGTCAATCTCTCCCGCTCTATTTAATTTTACTGCCTGCTGCACCTGAAAATTTAATCTCAATCAGCAAAACACCTTCAAACCATGTATCCAGAAAAAACTTACCGGGTTGCTTGATGACTTTAAACAAAGGCTGAGGCTCTGGTAAAATATGAGTATATTTGAGCCTGTCAGCAGGGTAACGGATTGTTAAAGTGACATGATAAGGATAATAACCATCGAAAAATTTCCGGTGATAAGGGCCATTACTTAAGGTGAATTTTTGATCACTGGTCTGTTCAAGTATTTGAACCTCTGCCTGTATGCATAAATGCGCCGATGCACTGACATCTTGTAGATGAATGGTTTGCCCATTTACTCTGGTGTCACCGATATTGTTCAGGGAGGTGATCTTTAACTGTTTTATATTTTTATAACGATAGACCACATCCATTTTACCAATGGGGTCAAGGTTTCGGTAGCATTGTTGCAGTTCAACCCAGCCAGCCTTCAGACTGGAGTCGGTTATTGTTAGCACAGCTTCAGAATGTAGAATTTTTTTACCCGTAAACGGCGCTATAAAATTTAAATCACCCTCGTTAACCTCTTCGATAAGCAGATCACTGTCATCATTAAACCAGGCTTCAGCGGCGCTTTTATCTACGGGTGCATTGGCATACACACAGTCACTATAACAAGACAGCAAAGCGATATATAAAATTAATATTTTCACTGGCCGCATATTTTTTGAATTAAAATCAATTGAATTATAAACATGTTAGTTCACCTAATTTTCATATTATGTGGAATTAAAATCTTATAGGGATCTCGGGGACAGTATACCTATTGTACAAAAAACGACCTGTCAAAAATATAAATTAAGAAGAAAAACGGGTCAGAGTGGTCTTACCCCAATAAAACGCACACTCAGTTAAGCTACCAATTTATTTTCATAATTAATCGGCGATTTATACCCCAATGATGAATGTCTTCGTTGTCTATTATAAAATACTTCGATGTAATCGAAT
>Ga0316206_1001229_pt1 | contig 24412 bp, 24 predicted proteins | sample 6monthpyrite_MG_FD_204942 | JGI IMG/M metagenome (GOLD analysis project Ga0316206, IMG submission 204942) | Microbial mat bacterial communities from mineral coupon in-situ incubated in ocean water Damariscotta River, Maine, United States -... | ecosystem: Environmental > Aquatic > Marine >... | reverse complement strand
CATAAAACCAATAATTTGTAGTGGCTTACAAAACGAGTTTTGTATTTCATTCGGTTGTGTTAAAATATCAAATATCAGAGGTCTCCAATGCAATCACTACTTTCTAAACGAAATATCCCATTATTATTTCTTATTTTTATCTCATTCTTTTGGTCGTATTACTACATGCATAGCTTGTGGTTTAATGATTACGGAAAGGCTAAAAATGAATGGTGGTTGATGATTGATATTTTTATCACTACACCATTGGTTTGTTTTTATTTTTTAGGAAAAAATCGAAAGCAAGCACTTATTAAATCCTTGGCTTTTATGGCTTTATTAATTCTTCTTGGAAGTTATATTATTCCATCTGAAGAAAAGCACTTATGGAAGTATTTAGAAAACATGCGCTATGTTGGTATTGTTGCCGTGATCCTGTTTGAATTATTAATGATTGGCACTGTTGTTTTTGCCATTAAATCGGCTTTTAAGCAAGATAATGATCCTGATTTAGCTATAAGTGAACCTTTGGAGAAGTTTTTTGGCAAATCAATCACCACTCAACTGATGCAGTTTGATATTCGCCTTTGGTCATTTGTTATTTTTCCAAGTAAAATTAACCCAAATAATTACAGGGGGAAAAAACACTTCTATGGTCATTTAAAAGATGGAACTCAAAGCTTTTTACAAGGCTTTGTGTTCGTCATACTTTTTGAAATGCCTATTATGCATGTTGTATTGCACTTTATTTGGTCGCCTCTAGCGGCCAATGTTATATCTGGTTTAACCCTTATTAGCCTTGCCTACTTTATTGCAGAATACCGAGCCTTATCCATGCGTCCAATCTCTTTGGGTAAAGAAAATTTGATTATTCGCTATGGTTTAAGTAATCCTCTCATAATTAGCCTAAGGGACATAGTATCAGTAAAACTAAATACCAAATCCATTTATAGAACTGCGAAAATTAAAAGGTACAACTTGCTAGGAAAACCCAATATCGAAATAACTGTGAGTAACAACACTTTTGATAAAATTTATTTAGGTTTGAATAATCCTGTAGAGTTTATTGAGTTGTTGAATATATATTCAACACATAACACATTAATTAAATCTAGCTAAATACTCACCAATGATTTGTTTAACTCTTGCTATTATAAGGAAAATTCGTTGATTATAAGACTGCTATTTATATCGTTTCTGGCGTGTTCGCAAAATATTCAAGCTTGTAATAAAGTCAAGTTGCCTTCAGTTTTTAAGAATAATAGAATTTTCGTTATTCCAACACTTAAATCGAATAAGACCATAACATTCTACACCGATAGTGGTGGTGGAATGAACATGATAACTCAGAACGCATCAAAACGATTGTCTCTAAATTTTCAAGAACATATAAAAGGCGATGAATCTCACTATGAAGTTATGCAATTTCCATCCTTTATGGATAAAAAATCGATTCCTTCGCCAAGTAATAAGTATTGGGGAAATGGTGGGTTAATTAAAGTTGGTGACAGTAAAAGAAGTGAAGATGACGGTCTTCTTGGAGGGCGTTGGTTCGCAGATAAAGTATGGAATCTAAACTATTTAGATAAAACTTTTTACTTTTTTGCAAATGGAATTGATACAGAACCTAATGATTTTGATGAAGTCCCGCTAGGATTTCAAGTCAATTCAGAAGGTAAGCGTACAATGAATTTTCCACGTATATCAGTTACTATTGATGGAGAAGAAATAGATATGCTTTTTGATACTGGTGCAACCATTACTATCTCTGAAGAGGCGTCAAATAAGCTGGCATACGCGAAAGGAACGAAAATAGGTGGTAGCTTTATTATCAAATCTTTGTTCGATAAATGGCACAAATCAAACCCTGATTGGCCAGTCATTGAGAATGGAGATGTTATCAAAGGACATGCTTATCCAATGATTCAAGTTCCATCTGTGACAATTGGAAAGCTTTCTGCTGGACCTGTGTGGTTCGCGGTTAGAAATGACTTAAGTTTTACTCGTTGGATGTCTGGCATGATGGATAAACCAATAGAAGGAGCCATTGGAGGCTCTGGGTTAAAGTATTTTAATGTGGTGCTTGATTATCCAAAAGCTAAAGCGTATTTCAGTGTAACATCTAGAGTGTGTAACAAAATTTTTGACTAAAATATAGAGATCGAAGTGTTGTACTTCGCTATTGAATCCAAGCAATATCAATCTTTGTTATGGGATTTGAATCCTAGCTAAATAATCACCAATAATTTGAGAATAATTGTCTTGATCAACCAAAAAAGCATCATGGCCTTGAACGGAGTCAGTAATTTGTAAATCTGTTGGGCATCCGGAATCTTGCAAATGCTGCGCCATTTCTTCTTGTTGAGCAGGAGGGAAAAGCAGGTCTGTTTGAGCACCTACAACAAGTGCAGATTGCAATTGAACGGAGTCAAAAGGATTGTGAAATTCATGGCAAGCATAATCATAAGCATCAAACCAATCCATGGCTCGGGAAAGATACAAATAACTGACAGGATCAAATTGATGAACAAATTTATTGGCATGGTGTTCTAGATAGGCCTCAACAGGAAACTCAATGCCAAAGGGCTTGTGAGGTCTTTGTCTTAAACTTCGTGGAAAGCGCTCTTTCCATTCCTCGGCTGAACGGTAGGACAACATGCCGAGTTTTCTGGCTTGTTTCATGCCTTCGGTAGGCCATTGTTCGCTGGAATAATTGCCTTTATTAAAATTAACATCTTTTAATATGGCTTCGCGTTGCAAGGAGCGAATGGCAGTACTAAAGGGTAAAGAATGACAACCAGCAGCGATGTTGATCATGTGCCTTGCAAAGTGGGGATGTTGCAACACTAGAGCTAAGGATGTCATGCCTCCCATTGAAGGGCCGATCAGACAAGCAAGCTGATCGATACCTAAAGATTTAATCACTTCAACCGAAGAGTTGGCAATGTCTTCCAAGCTCAGATCAGGAAAGGTAAATTTATAAGGAAATTGAGTGTTCGGGTTAAGTGAGCACGGGCCAGTTGAGCCCTTGCAACTGCCTAATGAACTGATGCAGATTACAAACCACTTAGTGCTATCAATAGCCTTGTTGGCTCCCACCATAAAGTCCCACCAACCAGAGGTGTCATGCTCATCGTGTTTGGCGGCATGGGAATCGGCAGAAAGACCCGTGAGTATGAGAATGGCGTTGTCTTTTTTCTCGTTTAACTGTCCCCAGGTTTCATAAGCTAAAATAGCCTTGTTGAGTTCGCCGCCATGGCGCATTTTAAATGAATTGAGAGGATGGAGCTTGAGATGACTTGCCATAAGTTGTTATCGTTGCATGGATTGAATAAGAAAAGGCTCAGTATGCTGCTAACACACTGAACCATTGTTCTATTCTAATCGAGATTAAGTCGTATTTCTATATCTTCTTATCCAAATTGCTAATGAGACCATCAGCGCACAAAAAACAGCACCATAAAGAATGTCAGTGGAAAGGATGGAGTTGATCATGTTGTTCATGATTTTATCAACTTGAGAACCGTCCTCTATGTTGGCCATGTTAAAATTAAAGGAACGATGATTGGACAAACCAGCAGCATAAGGAAACATCGATTGCCCTAGATGATTGATGGGTTTCTTGAACATGCTGGTATTGGAAAATTGGAAAGTCAGAACATTCATCCAATACATAGAAAAAGCCACAATAGCAGGAATGAAAACAGCAAACAAAAATGGCCTTCTTTTGCTGATAGAAGAACTAAAAATCAACCAGCCATAGATAGGCAAAGCCCATAACATTTGCACAAAGATAGCAAGTAACATGGTTTTAGCGCCCAGAATTAGGCTAGCCGGCTGCCAGACTAAAATCCAAGGGTTTTGCCCGTGAAATAGCAAAGCAATTGAGGCCAGTAGCATCAACAAAACCATTACAATTATGTAGATAACGGTAAATAAAAGCGGTACAAGTATCACAGCGGTTATCAGTTTTGACAACACTGTAGATGCATCGCTAATAGGTAAAGATTTCCAGAACAAAATACTTTGGTCTTTGCGATCATCAAACAGCGAGCCTAGTAAAAAGAAGAAAAGCACAAAAAACAAAACCATTAAATACAAAGTAGAAGTGGACATCATCTGTCCGGCCCAAAAGAATGACAACTGCTCAGGTGAGAGTTGGGTCAGTTCATTTAGGGCCATTTGAGCCATCTCAGTTGAGCTTGTTTTGCTAGCTAGGACAATAGCGGTAATATAGGCGCCAATCGAAATCACCAGTAGGACAATACCAATGATAATTGGTGCTTTTAAAAAGGCTCCACGGTGTTCCCAATATTCTCGGAGCATTAAAGCTTTCATTGTTTTAATCATGCGACTTCCTCCTCTTTAAGCATGGCCACAAACAGATCGGCTACTCCTGGGCGTTGGACTTCTCCCAAGGCTTCGAGTTCTTGCCGATTAGGGTGTTTGAACAGCATAATATAACGACCAAAGACTTTTCTGTTTTGCAAGGGATTAAAGCTAAGAGCCTTCTGGTAATTTTCTTTACTGACCATAACTTCAAAATACTCTTCAGAAAGCTCCTCCATGTTAGAGTCCAAGACGATTTTGCCATCTTTGATGAACAGCAAATCAGTTAAGATATGTTCGACTTCTTCGACTTGATGCGTGGTGATTATTATGGTTCTTTCGTGATCAAAATAATCATTAAGTAAATTGTCATAAAAGTCTTTGCGGTAAATAATATCCAATCCCAGTGTTGGTTCATCCAATACCAGTAATTTGGCTTCAATCGACATAACTATGGCTAAATGCAATTGCACAATCATGCCTTTGGACATGGATTTTACTTTTTGATGTTGGCCGAGTTTGGTTTTTTTTAAAAATGATTCTGCTTTTTGGCGCGAAAACTTCGGATGAGTTTGTTCAACAAAATCCAACACTTCGTTGACTTTAATCCAATCGGGCAAGACGGCTACATCGGCGATAAAGCAGATGTCTTCCATTAATTTTGCCCGTTCTTTAAATGGATTGTTGCCCATAACTTCTAACTCGCCATCGTAGGCTGTCAATCCAAGCATGGCCTTGAGAAATGTGGTTTTGCCAGCGCCATTGGGACCAATAAGGCCAATGATTTTACCTTTACCAATGGTCAGGTTAATGTTGTCTAGTGCCTTAAATTTGCCGTAATTTTTCGATAAATTTTTAGCGGTTATTATATTAGTCATTAATTTCCCCTCGTGTTTATTGTCGTTAATGAATCAACTAAGATTTTGGTGTCAATTTTTAAATTTTTTATGCGTGTGATTATTTGTGGCCATTCGGTTTGCATAAAGGAGAGCTGATCTGATTGCATCAGTTGTTCTCTGGCATTTTCTTTAACAAACATGCCCAAGCCGCGTTTTTTTTCTACCAAGTTTTCTTCGACAAGGTATTGCCAAGCTTTGGATACGGTGATTGGGTTCAGTTGATAATCCGAAGCCACTTGCCTGACCGATGGCAAGGCTTCGTTTTCTTTTAAGTCCCCCACCAATATCATGTTGCGAATTTGCTCTTTAAGTTGCAAATAGATGGGTTCTTTGTCATTCCACTGGAAGCTCATAAAGAATGCCTATTTGTTGTTGATTTTAGGAATCAATAATTTAATGGCTTTATGCAAACTCTTAGAGTAATTCGCTTTTAAAGCAATTTCATGCTTGGTTTTGACAATTAATTGACTAGGGCTTGTATCGCTTGTTGAAATTAAATCGTGTATTCCCCAAGAAAAAGCAAGAGTGGTCATTAAAGAGATTGAAAAGAACCCTGCAATTGTAAAGATTTGAAATGTATTTGTTTTCATAAGTTTCACCGCAATAATAAGAGTGTTTGTTGTATGGTGTAGTAGTTTAGTATAACACTATAATTCTGTCAAGCAAAATTTAAACATTAGTGCAACCATCTTGTGTTTTCACTATCGAGATTTGGGAAATACATGCAGATAAAAAATATTTTGTCATCCTCAATATTTTGTCATCCTCGCGAAAGCGGGGATCCAGAATTTAGTACTCTATACTTGATTCTCCTGTATTTTAAATCAATACCGAGTCTCTCTGGATTCCCATTTTCATGGGAATGACAGAGTTCTTTTTATCATAAAGCCTTAGATTTTGTGTGGAAATAATAAATATGTCAAAAATAGCAATATATATCAGTAGGTTCTCTCAGGAAAAGTTACCAGCCCCAAATATCATAAAATGAACATATTTTCACAAAAGAATAGATTTCTATTCAATAGCGTGCTAAATTGCACAAATCCTATTAAGTAGTTGACAACAATAATCCCCAAACCACTGTTTAATAAGATAAGGAAATAAATAAATTTAAAAATTTTAATTGACACAGGAGATCTGTAATGAAAAAAACACATACATACATACATACATACATACATACATACATACATACATACTTGCTTGCCTAATTTTTAGCTCAATGATAAGTGCGGCAAATTATCAAGCACTTTCAAAACGGCCAGACTTGGTTACTTTGTCCAAGCAGCCCGTTACCCAAGTTCATCAACGGCAAGCCAATCTCGGCCAACTCACTGCCATGGTTTCTGCCAAATATATTAATTTTGATTTAGATGCATTGAATATTATCAAAGGCAATAAGGGTAAATTCTACAATGTAGAGAATACACAAATGTCAGGACAAGAAATTGCCTTGCGTTTACCCAATGTAAACCAACCAGTAGTGCTACAGGTAGAAGCTGTACAAAATCTAGTCGAAGGAGTTGTAACATATACAGGCTATCGGCCTGCTGATGCGAATGATTTCTTTACCTTGTCTGTTTCTGATGAAGGAGTTATGGCAAAGATAAATTACGGAAAGTACATCTATGTCATAAAACCAACAATCAGTAGAGATTCCAAACATACTGTCTCGCAATTGGACAAAACATTGATGGTTAAAGACAATCGGAACGATGTTGTTGAAGATGAAAAAGCATCAAAATTCAAAAATTTCGTAGAAAAATCAAGCACTGGTTCAGGCCATGTTGAAATTTTATTTTATTATGCTTCTGATGTCTATTGGCCAAGCCTTTATGTCAGTAGTATTGTTTCTGAAATGAATGCAGCTCTAACTAGAAGCGGTGTATCATCTTCAAATTATATTAGCTCTGTAGGATTGTTAGCAACAGGCACAAGTTTTTCTGGGCAGTGTAAACTTGAAGTGCTTAAAGATAGAATGGGAGCCAGAAATGGAGCATTTAGTAATATTGATCAGGAAATGTTAACTTATGGAGCTGATTTGGCTTTTACTATATTGGGAGATAATTCAGCCTCCAACTGTTTCCCAGGGCAGTCGGGCAGAGTAGGAGGACAAGCATACTTATACCGCCCTTCGGATCCCTTTGCAGTTTCAGCACAAGCCTATACACTTGGTGATTTGACTGCATTGCATGAGATCGGTCACAATTTAGGTGGTAGCCATTCAAATGATTATAGCACAACTAGCGGTACAGCAACTTATGCGCGCGGTAAGACGTTTTTAGTGGGTTCAGATCCAAAACAGACAATTATGGGAAGTTATGACACTGCACCTTGTTATTTCACCGGGCTTTATACTTCAAATTGCGAACGTATCGATTACTTTACCAATCCAAGCATAAGTTATATGGGAGTAACACTTGGTAGTAGTTCCAGAAACATGAAACAATGGTTAAATATCAGTATGCCAGTGGTATCAGCTTATAGAGGGGCTCCTATACCACCACCTGCTGCGCCAAACCCGATTTCTTCTAATAATGAATCTTGCTTTGGACTTAATTCAGTGAGTTGGACGGCTAAGACAGGTGCAACCGAGTACAAGCTCTATAAATCAACCAGTTCGAGTTTTACCTCTCCTTCTTTGTTATACAGCGGTACAGGCACAACGACAGCTGTAAATGTTAGTTCGGGAACTTGGTACTTAAGAGCTCAAGCATGCAATTCGTCAGGTTGTAGTGCTTACAGCAATCAAGTTTCGGCTTATAGAATTAATAGTTGTTTATAGAGGATTTTTGCTATAGGTATCAAACTTTTGATGTCTCTAAAGCATCAAAAGTTTGAAATAGCTTAAGCAAAAACATTTCTATTCAATGAGATAAAGAGAGTAGTTGTAAGATGGTGTTTTTTTGGAATTTGAAAGTACGGATGCTTAGAGTATCCAGTGAATTTCCTCGCGAATACTGAAAAACCAATAGCTTACAGCTATTTTCAAAATAAACTAGATTAAATAAAGGAAAGACTATATGAAAGAAAAAATCACTGTCTTGCTGCTAGTGTTAGTGAGTATGAGTTTATCAGCACAAAGCTTACTGGGTCCAGAATCGCCTTGTGTGACTTGCGATCAGCTCAATGCAAAAACAGAACCTTTTAACGGCACATGGTACAATCCTGACCAATCAGGAACGGGAATGAGTATTGATGTGCAAAACGGAGTGCTCTTTGGTATATATTATGGCTACACAGAGCAAGGCAAACAACTTTGGCTGACTTTTACTGGAGCATTAGTGGCCTCAGATGAAGCTAATATTATGTGGACGTTTGAGGCGGATTTGGCTCAATTTGAAAATGGTAACGGCTTTAACCAAGACTATGTTTTTCCTACAGCAACAGATTATCAAGCCAAAATCAATCTAAAATTCACCCAAAAAAATCATGCGCTGATAAGTATAAACGATGGGCAAGAACAAAACATTGTCCCGTTTATTTTTGGAGAAGCGACTTCGGCTGATTTTCCGGAGCAGACTTCCTATTTATTGCCCGATTTAGATGGTGTTTGGTCATTCGTCTATAAGTTGAAGGAAGATGCAAATGGTGCTTTTCCTAACCAATGGAGCTATGTCGCAAATAATTTTAGAATGACTAATAAAGCCATAGTAAATAGAGATGGTAAGTATTGGATTTTATATGATGTGGCAATATACGGGCCTCCTCCAGAGATCTTGATTTTCGCAGATATAGTATGCGAAATTGACGATATTAATGCAGAGACTTTGGTTCCAGAATGTGTTTATACTGACAGGAGAGGTTTTTTTGAAGGTCCAGATTATATAGTTCCTGAATTTCATTTCCCTCTTGGTGGATTAGGGGCTTATCGATTATTTGGTGAAACAATAGATGGCCATACTTTTGAAGCCATTAAGGTCGATTCTACTGATTATCAAAGCAGACCTATGGCAAAATACCAAGCTCAAAAATCTCAAAACTTTTCGGCATTGCCAGGCCCCGCTTCTCCATGTGTTTATTGCAATTTAATGGCAGAAACTACCGAGCCACTGAATGGTGTTTGGTACAATCCAGAACAGTCGGGTTCTGGTTTTGGTATTGATGTTCAAAATGGCAAAGTCTTTGGGATATATTACGGCTATGATGAACAAGGTCAACAATTATGGTTGACTTTTATTGCGGATTTAGTACCATCAGACGAAGAGAATATAATGTGGACATTGGATGCGGATCTAAATCAATTTGAAAATGGCACCAGTTTCAACAGCACTTATCAGTTTCCGACCGCAACAGATTATAGCGGACAAATCCATGTAAAATTCACCCAAAAAAATCATGCAATATTCAGTGTTAATGATGGTGATGCGCAAAACATAGTGCCCGTGGTGTTTGCAACCCAATCCTCTGTTGACTTTCCTGAGTACAGCTCTTATCAATTACCAGAACTCAAAGGAATGTGGGCTGCTACTTATAAAATCAACTATCTTGTTCCTGGGCCTTATCAATCCTTTCCCAATCAATGGGGCTTTTTACCAAGAATGTTTGAAATAGGACAAAAAACTATAAATGACGATGAAAAGGGCTACTGGGTCAACTACGACATAAAGGCATATTTTGATTATCCAAATACTTTTGATTTAGGGCAAATTAGATGTCAAGTGGCTGATAACGGACTTGGGAATTCAGCACCAGACTGTGTGTATTCCGATAATTTTGGAATCTTGGGCTATCCGGGAGAACCCGTACCAGAATTTCATTTTTCTTTAGGTGGTTTAGGTGCTTACCGAATATTTGGTGCAACCTTAGATGGACATACTTTTGAGGCCATCAAAATTGACTCAAAAGATTATGATAAACCCTGATAGTGGCCAAATTAAAGATAATTTCCAAATCTAGATGAAACTATTCAGCGTATTTATAATAGCTGGATTTGGGAAATACATGCAGATTAAAAATATTTTGTCATCCTCGCGAAAGCGGGGATCCAGAATTTAGTACTCTATACTTGGTTTTCCTGTGTTTTAAATCAATATCGAGTCTCTCTGGATTCCCATTTTCATGGGAATGACAGAGTTTTATATTGAAGAACTGTTTAAATTCAGGAGTATAGCTCTTATTAAGCACCATTCGGGCAGAGCTCACCTTGTATTTTAACCGGACAGTGGTGCGCGAAGGCGAAGATCCAGAATTTAGTGCTCTATACTTGGTTTTCCTGTGTTTTAAATCAATATCGAGTCTCTCTGGATTCCCATTTTCATGGGAATGACAGAGTTTTATGTTGAAAAACTGTTTAAATTAAAGAGTATAGCTCTTATTAAGCAGCATTCGGGCAGAGCCCACCTTAAATTTCAACCTGACAGTAGTGTACGAACGCGGGGATTTATTTTATACCAAGTATCTGGCTTCCCTTTTTCATGGAAATGACGGAGTTCTTTTTAATCTCTGCTGAATAGTTTTCAATTAGTGTTGCTTGTTTAAAAGGCTGATAAGGTTTTTTGTGGCGGAAGTCGAGTCATTTATTTCGCAATTAAAAAATGGGTCAGCCCAACAACCGTATCGAGATAATCTGAATTATTTGATTATTTATAATTAAATAACTGCAAATGATTATTCCTTGATTTAATATCGGCTAAAATAATCGTCTTTGAGGCACGGGCCTCTTTTTATTGATTAATATTAAATTAGGGGACAACAAATGCGCATAGGCATACCTAAAGAAACGAAAACATTAGAAGGGCGTGTCGCTCTAGTACCAGCAGCAGCTGCTGATTTGGTAAAAGCGGGACATGAAGTATATATCGAAAGCGATGCAGGCATCAAAAGTGGATTCAGTAACGAGGATTACACCAAAGTTGGGGTAAAGATATCCAAAGATGCGAAGGAGTTGTATGCCACAGGTGAAATGATAGTTAAAGTGAAAGAACCCATTGCTGGTGATTTAAAATATTTAAGAAAAGAGCATTTGTTGTTCTGTTATTTGCATTTGGCGGCTGAACCAGAATTAACTCAGTCCTTGTTAGACATAGGTTTAACAGGAGTTGCGTTTGAAACGGTTGAAGAAGCGGATGGTTCTTTGCCATTGTTAGCTCCTATGAGTATTATCGCAGGAATGATTGCTGTACAAGTCGGTACGCATCTCTTGCATCAACCTTCTGGCGGAAAAGGTGTTCTATTGGGAGGCTTGCCTTCGACAGAACGAGGAAAAGTCGTTGTTTTAGGAGCGGGTGCTGCGGGCGGAAATTCTGCTGCTTTGGCTGCTAGAGGCGGTGCTAATGTGGTTGTTTTTGATAAAAGACAAGACCGTCTTGCCGAAATGATGGCTTTAGGAGCCAATGTAACTGCTCTGTATCCTTATGAAGAGTCGGTCGCAAAAGAAATTTCCGATGCTGACTTGGTTGTCGGAGCGGTGCTGGTCACGGGTGCAAAAGCCCCTCATGTGATCAGTGAAGAGATGGTCAAAGGCATGCAGCCAGGTTCAGTTATTGCTGATATTTCTGTCGATCAGGGCGGTTGTGTCGCAACTACACGCCCAACCACATGGGAAAACCCAACCTTTGTCGAGCATGGCGTCACGCATTTTTCTGTGACCAATATGCCTGGGTCTGTGCCTCGAACTTCGACACAAGCTATTTCTGCAGCGATTTTGCCTTATGTTCAGCGCCTTGCACGAGAAGGTTGGAAGGATGTTGAATCCTTGGCCAAAGGCATTAATGTTGAAAATGGTGTTGTTGTTCATCCTGCACTTTTATAGGATTTTACACTTTAAACGATGAGTCACTCAAAGGTATCCGTTCATGTTCGCAACCGCATTAGAGAAAGTTTAATCTTTCTCATTGTTCCACTTGCGATATATGTTCTGATATCTTTGCTCAGTTATAGTCCGTTAGATTCAGGGCCTTTTCACGCAACAGAAAACAAAATAATCCACAATTATGGCGGTTCTAGCGGCGCTAATTTGTCCGATGTGTTGTTTAATATTATAGGCTATTTGGCTTATATAATTCCCATAGGATTGGTTTTTGTCGGTTGGCGCATCTATATCAAAAAAGAAGTGGATGAAACCAGTTGGATAGATGTAGTCATAAAAGCAGGAGGATTTATTTCGGCCTTATTGTCAGGCTGTGCCTTGGCTTACATGTATATTAAAACCCATGGAGTGATTTTCACTGGTGGTGGCATTGTCGGCGAAGTGGTGGGCAGTACGCTTTTTTCAAGTTTGGGTCAAGTGGGCGCCACGATTATACTTTCGGCAATTTTTTTAGCAGGGACAACTTTGTTTACGGGCATGTCTTGGATACAATCCACTGATTGGGTGGGCAAATGGACCTTGCATTTTTTTGATTGGCTCAAGTTTAAATGGGATCAATTTAAAGATTGGCGCATCGGCAAAAAAGCCATTTCAGAACGTCAAGAAGTACGCAAGACCGAAGCTGTAATTCAAGAAAACAGAGAACCTCTTATAATAGAACCGGTTTTCGAACCTCAAGCCCCAGAAAGCAAGAGAGCGACAATAGAACGCCAAGGACAATTGTTTGACACCTTGCCAGCCAGTAAATTTCCGCCTTTAACTTTGTTGGACGACCCAAAAGCTCAAATTTCAGGCTATACAGCTGAGGAATTAGAAGTTCTGTCCAGACAAGTGGAGCTCAAATTAGCTGATTTTAAAGTCAAGGTGACAGTTGTCGGTGTCTTGCCAGGTCCTGTGGTCACACGTTTTGAATTGGAACCCGCAGCGGGCGTTAAAGTCAGTCAAGTGGTTAATCTGGCTAAGGATTTAGCACGAGGTCTATCGGTAATCAGCGTCAGAATTGTCGATGTTATCCCGGGCAAACCTTATATTGGCCTAGAAATACCCAACACCAACCGTGAAATTGTCTATTTAAGTGAAGTCTTGCGTTCGGTTGAATACGATAAATCGCGTTCTCCTCTTACTTTGGGATTAGGAAAAGGCATTTCAGGAAAACCAGTAGTGGTGGATATTGCCAAAATGCCGCATGTTTTGGTGGCAGGGACAACGGGCTCAGGAAAATCAGTAGCCGTGAATGCCATGATAGTCAGTTTGCTCTACAAGGCCACGCCCGAAGAAGTCAAGATGATAATGGTCGATCCAAAAATGTTGGAGCTTTCGGTGTATGAAGGCATACCGCATTTGTTAGCACCAGTCGTAACCGACATGAAAGAAGCCTCCAATGCCCTGCGCTGGTGTGTGGCAGAAATGGAGCGTCGTTATAAAATGATGGCGGCTGTGGGTGTTCGAAATTTAGCAGGATACAATCGCAAGGTCAAAAAAGCCAAAGAAGAGGGCGAGCCTTTGCTCGATCCTTTGTTTCGTCCCGATGCTTTGATTCCGGGGCAAAAAGCTCCAGAGTTAGAAACCATGCCTTATATCGTGATTGTGATTGATGAATTCGCCGATATGATGATGATCGTTGGTAAAAAAGTAGAGGAATTGATTGCCCGTTTAGCGCAAAAAGCTCGTGCAGCAGGCGTGCATTTAATTTTGGCGACCCAGCGCCCTTCTGTTGATGTGATTACAGGTCTGATTAAGGCCAATATCCCCACACGAATTGCCTTTCAGGTCTCTTCTAAAATTGATTCCAGAACAATTTTAGATCAAGGTGGAGCCGAACAACTCTTGGGTCATGGTGATATGTTGTATTTGCCACCTGGCAAGGCGATTCCTGAGCGAGTGCATGGTGCTTTTGTGGATGATCACGAAGTCCATGGCATTGTTAATTATCTCACCACCCATTACGAAGCCGATTATAAACAAGGTGTTTTAGACGAAGTTCAACTCACTGAAGACGGCCAAGAACTCAATGCAACAGGTGTTCCTCAAGCTCCAGAGAGTGATGTTGATGAGCTCTATGATAAGGCTGTATTTGTGGTGACAGAAAGCCGAAAAGCATCGATTTCTTATGTACAAAGACGTTTGCGTGTGGGTTACAATCGTGCAGCGACTATTGTTGAGCAAATGCAAGAAAATGGCGTGGTCAGTGCCCCAGCTCACAACGGCATGCGTGAAGTTATCGCTCCAGCACCAGTATCCACCGATGATTTTGAATAGGAATCACTGAACAATTTAGAAATTTGAAGGTCTCTGTTATACTGCATCACAAAAGCGATTTAAAAATAAGCAACACAACTACAAAATCGAGATACACTGAAGAATTACAATAGACGTATCATCCTCTTATTACACAGGAAAACATCATGAAAAAGACTCTGTTATTACTGCTATCATCACTGCTATTTTTTAGCACCAGTATGGCCGCAGATAAATCCGCAAAAAAAGCCATAAAACTCTTGGATAAAGTACGCAAGGATTTGGTTTCCTTGTCTGCTGACTTTCGCCAATACGAACTGGATGCAAATCAAAGGCAATCAGAGTCATCTTATGGTAAAGTCTGGTTGCAAACTCCCAATAAATTCAAATGGCGCTATCTTAAACCTGTCGAGCAACTTATCAGTGCAAATGGTCAGCAAATTTGGGTTTACGATGCAGATTTAGAACAAGTGACTCTCAAACAACAGCGCAACAGTCAAAATCCTATTTATGTTTTATTGAGTAAAGAACAGACAGAAAAAAATTATTCTCTACAACTCCAAGAGTTATCAAAAGAAGAAAAAAAGCTCAGCAAAAAGGATAAAGCCGATACCATTCAATGGATTAATATGCAGCCCAAAAGAGCCAACGAAGATGTCAAGCAGGTTTGGTTAGGCGTAGTGAACACTACTTTAGCAGTGTTGAAATTTAAAGACCAAATGGACAATACTGTTGTTTTTGAATTTAGTTCAGTGCTTCGTAATCCTGAGTTGCAAGACGATTTTTTCACCTTTATGGTACCAAAAGGTGTGGATGTTATTCGAGATTCTGCTGATATCGGAGAGTTTTGACACACTATGCAGCCACTCGCTGATAAACTCCGACCAAAAACATTGCAAGATGTGGTGGGTCAACAGCATCTGACTGTAGGCAATCGCCCCTTGGCCAAAATCATCGAACGCAATCATTTGCATTCGATGATACTTTGGGGGCCGCCGGGGACAGGCAAAACGACTTTGGCACACATATTGTGCCAGCAAACAAAAGCCCAACAAATTAATTTGTCAGCGATTTTATCGGGTGTCGCCGATATACGCAAAGCCATCAAACAAGCTCAAGAAAACCAAGACATGGGACTTACAACAGTGCTCTTTGTTGATGAAATTCATCGCTTCAACAAGTCGCAACAAGATGCCTTTTTACCCCACATGGAAAATGGCCTTATCGTTTTAATTGGAGCCACCACAGAAAACCCTTCTTTTGCCCTCAATAATGCCTTGCTATCACGGGCACGTGTGTATGTTCTAAAAAGTATCAAAGCAGAGGATTTGCAAAGTTTGCTTGTTAAAGGACTGCGAGAAACGCAATTATCCCTCACACAAGCCCAACAAAACATGTTGATTCAGGCGGCCGATGGTGATGCCAGACGTCTATTAACCTTGCTAGAAATTCTGGCCGATTACTCCAAACAAGGTCAAGTAGAAGACCAGGAAGTGTCTTTGATTGTTTCGGGTCAGGCCACACGTTTTGATAATAAGGGCGATGTATTTTATGAGCAAATTTCGGCCTTGCACAAGTGTGTACGTAGCTCTAACCCCGATGCGGCCTTGTATTGGCTCAATCGCATGTTGAGTGCAGGCTGCGATCCTCAGTACATCGCCAGACGATTATTGCGCATGGCCAGTGAAGAAGTGGGCAATGCCGATCCCCGCGCGCTTACCTTGTGCCTGGATGCGTGGGAAACATGGCGAAGACTGGGTTCGCCAGAAGGTGATTTGGCGCTATCACAAGCAGCAGTCTATTTGGCTAGTTGCCCCAAAAGTAATGCAGTTTATGCCGCTCACAATCAAGCCTTGGACGATGCAAAAAACTTGGGTTCGTTGGATGTGCCTATGCATTTACGCAATGCTCCGACGGCCTTAATGAAAAAACAAGGCTATGGTGAAAATTATCAGTACGATCATGCCAGTGATGGTTCTATTGCTTATTCGCAAAAAGGCTTTCCTGAATCCATGGGCGAGCAAGTCTATTATCAACCCAAACAAGCAGGTTTGGAAATTAACATCGGCCAAAAACTACAAAAAATAAGAGAAAAGCGCAATGTTTAAGCACATTATGGTGGTCGCAGCAGGTGGTGCATTAGGTGCCGTTTTACGTTATCTAAATTCCAAACTGTTTACCCATATCTTTGGGACTCCGTTGCCTTGGGCGACCTTGATTGTTAATGTTGTGGGTTGTTTTTTGATGGGTGTGGCTTATATGCTTTTATTGGACAAGTATCCTGCTTCTGATTCCTTGCGTTTGTTTATTATGATGGGCTTGCTTGGCGCTTTAACAACCTGGTCCACCTTTTCGATGGAATCGGTTCTGATGTTAAGCTATGGGGAATTAGCGAAAGGCTTTACATATATCGTCTTAACCATTATTCTATGTTTTCTTGCATTTTTTATCGGAATGAAGCTTTCATCATGAAAAATTTAACAAAAATCACCTTAGTTCTCTCCATACTACTTGTCATTAACGCTGCATTTGCCGAACAAGAAACCGCAGAAAAAGCCAAAGACACCGCTCCTCCGGGTACAGAAATTGTGTTAGCAAATATCAAAGTTTCCAAAGGACAAGTCACGCTCAGTAACGCCCAAAATATCACTTCTCGAACAGGTTACGATTCTCAGCCTGTGTTTATGGAAAAAGGCAAAGCCTTGTATTTTACCCGTTACATCAACAAGCAAACCGATATTTATCGGATGGATTTAAAAACCCGCCAAGTCAAAGCCTATATGCAAACACCGCAATCCGAATATTCAGCAACAGCAATTGCCGGTAGAGAAGGTCTGAGCGTGGTTCGGGTCGAATTAGACAAAAAGGAAGACGGCAGTGATGCACAAAAAGTCTATTGGTTGCACAAAAGCAAAAGAAAAAACCATGCTGACTTAATGAGTGATTTAGACAATATAGGCTATCACAACTGGACAGGTAAAAATAAGCTATGGATGTTTATAATCAACAAAGAACAAGGTGATTTGTACTACCAAACCACAGGCAAAAAACCGCAAAAAATGGCCAGTAATATCGGTAGAGCCTTAAAAACAGATGTAAAAAACAAAAACATATATTACGTGGACAAATCACTAGATGAGTGGTGGATCCGTAAAATAGACGCCAAAAAACTGAAAAAAAGCAAAATTATCGCACTACCAAAAGGAGTAGAAGACTTTACCATCGACACCAAAGGTAATTTTTGGTGCGGCAAAGGCAACACTTTGTACTTCAGCGACAAAGGTAAAAACTGGATGATTGTTAAAGAATTCAGTATTCCGGGCTTGTCCACTATTACCCGCATCGAAGTCAATCCAAAATTGACTCATATCGCACTGACTTTTGATGAAAAAAACCAATGAATGTTTCCTTTTTAATAGCAAAAAATACCACATCAATTATAATTCATTTTTAAATCTTCGCGCTTGTAGCTCAGTTGGATAGAGCAGCCGCCTCCTAAGCGGCAGGTCGGACGTTCGAATCGTCTCAAGCGCGCCATTTTTTGGTTTATATCACGCTATAAATCCCCAATCTCAGCACCTAAAAATAATCATTTACGACTTGCAAACTCAAATTTTATAATCACTGACCTTGGGGATTTCTAACGCAATCTAAACCAAAAAACCGAGTATTATTCGTGATTACTAATTGTGATATAAATTTTAAAATTTGCTAGGTTAGGCTGCGCACACTTAGGTCAGGCTACGTGCTGAACTTTATGACAGTGTCAACAAACGGTCGTTTAATGAGATAAATAATTATTTAGTTACTCTTGACAGGACGTATCGTTTTACGTTACCATGTAATTATGGTTAAAACATTTGCAGATGCTAATACTGAAAATCTTTTTAATACAGCCAAATCAAGAAAGTATCCACAGGATATTCTTAAAAGGGCAATAACAAGATTAAACTGGATTGATACTGCAAGCATGGTTGAAGATTTAAAAGTACCACCATCTAACCACCTTGAAAAACTTAAAGGTGATAGAGAGGGCCAATATAGCATTAGAATTAATAACCAATACCGTGTGTGTTTTATTTTTGAAAATAGTAATGCATTTGATGTTGAAATAGTTGATTATCACTAATCATAATACAATGAATTTGGAGAAAACAATATGAACCCATATCACGCAGGTGTATATCTTCAAGAATTACTTGATGATTACAATATTTCTGCTTATAAACTAGCAAAAGATACTCACATGCCAAGAACCCGTGTAAGTGAGATTCTTAATGGTAAAAGAGGTATAACCATAGACACAGCCACAAGGTTATCAAAATACTTTGGTAATTCTGTGAAGCAATGGTTAAATTTACAACAGTCGTATGATTTGTATAAATTTAATGCTGATGATATAAAAGATATAGTGCCAGTATCAAATGTTGCATAAAAAATATAAGTCGTCAATTTGTCGTCAACTGTTATAATTATATCTATTATTGCATTATATATCAGTATGTTGGTGTGGTAAAAGTGATTAGTCTCAAGCACGCCATTTTTAGGCTTATATCACCACATAAGAATCCAATCTCACTAGCTAAAAAAGAATCATTTACGACTTCGATTATTCTCATCAAAAAAGCCAAAACACCCATGAACCCAGCGTTCCTTCATCACGATTTCTATTTTGGAACAAGTTCTAAGGAATGAATAAAATCATAGGCACACTTGATTTTAACATGGATTCCAAAATACTTCATTTGATTGGCCTATCCTTAGTTTTGTAGTTAGTCACAACTATAATAACCAGAAGCAAAAACAATAGCCAGCTACGTTGATTAACGGGAATGACTTGAGCGACAGGGCTTGCAGCTAAGCAGCTGACAGTGACAAAGACAGTTGCTGTTGATCCACCCGTTAGTGTATAGGTAAAATTATCAGTAGTGCTACCATTGTTGCAATAATTGGTGTTTGGTTGATAATTCATGCCAAGTCCAGGTAACACGGAGCTAATCAGACCATTGGAAGGTTGAGTAAATGCTGTTAGAGTTTCACCTTTGCTAATTGTGTCATTATTAAACACAGTTAAGAGTGATATTCCACTATTCTCCATCACCGTTATTTGATCATCTATAGCAATAGCTGACATGGCCATGTCAGATAATAAAGTGAGTACAACTAGTAATATTGTTTTAAATTCTGTTATTTTATGCATGAAATTTTCCTCGTGTTATATTTCTTACTTTCTTACTTTCGTTTAAAACTAAAATTTTTCCTTAGTCTATTCTTGTGTGTGAATTGGTTATCATAGGGGTGATAACTTTATGCGATTTTTTTAGCGTATTATGGGCGTGTATCCTTATCTTGATTTCCTATGCATATCAATTACTTGCATTCTCAGACGTATTTCTATATAGAGATTTGGTGAGTGAAATTGGTCTCTATTTTTGTTTGATTAAAAACTTTCTAGAAAAAAAATCGAATCAAAAAGAAACAAAGCAATAAAAGGATTCAAAATGAAAAAACTGTTCTACCCAAATCCCGATATAGAATCGCAATTTAGAGTGCAAGTACTTGATGTGCATAAGGAATTCACAAAAACTAAATACTCATTGGTGATGAAGCTTTTTGAGGATTTCTTAGGCGCATTAAGGGCTTGTGCTCTCATTGTGATTTTCTATATCGGGATTTGGGTTCTATTTAAAGTGTTGAGTAGAGGTATGTCTTTGGCAACAGGCCATTCTTTGAAGAATAAAAACATAAGTGAACAAAGGAAAGAGACTCTTAAGTCCATGATTTTGCAGGAGGTAAAGGACTGTGATTAATGCCTATAATTTTAAAAAGAAAGCCAGTTTTTGGATTGTTTTGCTCTTTGTTTTTTCACCATTGAACTATGCAGCAGACTTCTATGTCTGTGATTGTGAAATTAATTCTGATACTGATTGTCTGGCTGGGAATGATACCAATGATGGGAGCTTAAATAACCCTTTTCAAAGTATTGCTAAAGCCAATCAATCATTTAACACAATGTTAGCAGGTGACTCGGTACGGTTTTGTAAAGGAGGTGCTTGGCTCACTTCAGCTAATTTGCGCTGGGTTAATCTATTGTGTCAGCAGGACGATATGTGTCTGATTTCAGACTATACGCCACTATGGGTCTCAGGTGATGAACAAAAGCCACTGTTAACTTTTTTAAATGGTGTGAGCGGATTTAATTTAGCCGATAGTGGCAATGCAGAGCATGAAGAAGGCTATTTAATTGAGAATCTAAATTTAATAGGAAGCAATAATGGCAGCGGAGTTGCAATCGCCAATGATATTGATGATGTGGTAATAAATAATTTATCCATCAGCAATTTTCGTTTTGGAGTCAATCTTGGCTCCTCCAATGATTGCAATCCCAATGATACTGCTTGTGATGGTAAAAATGATCGCATTACCTTAAAAGACAGTACTGTTCAATTTAACGAAATTCAAGGGTGGTTGGGCAGTGCTAATAATGTTCAAATACTTGATAACTATTTTTCTGACAACGGTTCGCGAGAAATCTTTGATCACAATATATATATCAGCGCCCCTTCTCAGGAAGTCACTAATGGAATTGTGATCAGTGGCAATGCACTCTATAGAAATACTTTAAATGAAGATGGTATGTGTTCTGCTGTGTCACTAGTGGTACATGGGCAACATGACAATATGCTGATTAAAAACAATACCATTTGGGAAGATGTAGCGACAGTATTGCCTTCTTGTTGGGGTATTGCCGTTGATGGCGGCAGTTCAGAGTCAGAATCATTTACCAATATATTGATTCAAGGCAATCATATCATCAATATGGGGCGTGTTGCTGTTGGTTTGGGCTCTTGTGAGAATTGTATTGTAGAAAATAACAGCATTTCTAATAATCAAGACCTGCCTAGTCGAGCAATACTTGCGCCAGACAGAAATTTGGCTCCTAACGATATTCCCTTGAACAATGTTACTGTTCGCAATAATTCAATTTATATAAATAATTCTCTTGGAGGTACTGCGGTTACTTTGGGTGGAACGGGCAATAATCATAGCATTGTTAGCAATGCCATTTATTATACGGGTAATTCCAACACTTTTAACTGTTTGGATGTTGATCTTCCTGTAGCAAGCTATTTGGATATTGATAATAATTTGTGTTTTACACCGAATGCCTCCAATGCAGAGTGGGCCAATAATTTTGGCAGTTTATCTCAATGGCAGCTTAGTTCTGGCTTCTCAAGCCATTCAAGTGAAAGTAACCCTGGTTTTTTTGACCTCATAAATCATTTGCTTTGGGCTGAAAATCAAGATGCAGCAATAGTGAATGCAGGACACCTCACTTTAAGCTCATCATTGGATTATAACAATGAATTACGAGATGCCACCCCTGATATTGGTGCATTTGAATTTATTGTTGATGATTTGATTTTTATTGATGGGTTTGAATAATACCCAAATCCCGATATAGAAATCACGATGCTACTACAAGCCCTTAATACGCCTAAGAAATTCTCAAAAAGCCTCATCACCAATGAGGTGTGATTAGTTGTTGTGAATTTAATATGCACATCAATGACTTGCACTCTAAATTGCGATTCTATATCGGGATTTGAGTGTACAGCAATTAAAATCCAGCAGTCATAAATTCGACAGTAACTTTCATTTGCTCATCGGATAAATCAGGACGGCCACCTTTGGGAGGCATGGCTCCTTTACCAGCAATACCACTGGCAATCAGCGCATCCATTCCAGCAGCCATTCTGTCAGTCCACGCCGCAGCTTCAAGCTTTGGAGCACCAGCAGCGCCAGTTCCGTGACAAGCAAAGCAGACGGTTTGATAGATCATTTCACCATCAAGTGAACCATCAAAGGCAATAGCTGGTTCTTCTTCGACTTCTTTTACAACAGCCATTGCTTCTCCAGTATTAACTTGTGCAGGCGACTGAATGGTTGCTGCAATAGCACTGCGGTCTTTTGAATCACCTTTATCGCCCAACAGTTCCTCATGTTTTGAATAACCCATGATGGCCAGTACAATTGTCAATAACACAAGTGCGCCCAACAAGATGGAAAAGTTTTTGAAAAATATGGAATCTTGATCTTTCATGTATCTACTCTGATTTAATAAAAAATAAAGCGGCTATTATAATGTTATTGATTGATATATCTCAACTAATTAGTGCTTGAGCGACTAAGAATTCGTAAGCATTCAGTTGAAACCCCAGTCTGTGATCTTCTTCAAATCCATTGGCAAATAGAATGTTGCTTTCAAATAGTGGGTCGAGAAGTGTAATAATGAGATGAGTTATCATCGTCTATTCGCTACCGATATTGGGCTATAAATTTACAAAAGGCCTCTATACAAAGAAAATTCCAAGGTAACAGCAATGAGACTTAACAAATAAGTGTACATTTAAGTCGAAACAAGTAAGCTACGCAACAAAACAAACAAACGAGAACAGACATGGACTTTAACAGTCTAGGATTATCAGAATTAATCTTAAAAGCAGTCAAACAAAAAGGCTACGATACACCCTCTCCCATACAAGCTCAAGCCATTCCAGCTGTCCTGAAAGGTGAGGATGTGATGGCCGCAGCACAAACGGGCACTGGTAAAACTGCAGGCTTTACTTTGCCAATATTAAGCAATCTACTCAAAGGTCCGCGGGTCAAACCCAATCAAGCGCGAGTATTGATATTAACCCCAACACGAGAATTGGCCGCACAAGTGCATGACAGTGTGGTGGCTTATGGCAAGCATGCTTCCATTCGTTCGACAGTTGTTTTTGGAGGTGTAAAAATAAACCCACAAATGATGAAACTGCGTCGAGGTGTGGATATTTTGGTCGCAACTCCAGGGCGTTTGTTGGATTTGCACAATCAAAGAGCGGTAAAGTTTGACCATCTAGAAGTTTTGGTGCTCGATGAAGCCGATAGAATGCTGGACATGGGTTTTATTCACGACATCCGAAAAATCATTGCAAAATTACCCAAGAAGCGTCAAACCTTGATGTTTTCAGCCACTTTTTCTCAAGAGATTCGTCAATTAGCAAAATCCCTTGTGAATAATCCTGTTGAGATTTCTGTCACGCCCAGAAACACAACCGTCGAAGCGATTGTCCAACGCGTGTATCCCGTTGATAAAAAACAAAAATCACGCTTGTTGACTTATTTAATCAAGGAAAACAACTGGAACCAAGTTTTGGTATTTTGTAAAACCAAGCGTGGTGCCAACAAATTAACCCAATATTTAGAAAGTCACGGCATCAGTTCTGTGCCCATTCATGGTAACAAGTCACAAGCAGCCAGAACCAAAGCTCTAGCTAGTTTTAAGGCCAATAAAGTGCAAACCTTGGTCGCTACAGATATTGCCGCTCGTGGCATTGATATTCACTTATTGCCCCATGTTGTCAACTTTGATTTGCCCCATGTCAGCGAAGACTATGTGCACAGAATCGGTAGAACTGGCCGAGCAGGCTCTGATGGCGAAGCTATTTCTTTGGTTTGCGCCGATGAAGCTCCTTTGTTGCAAGACATCGAAAGACTCATCAAGAAAAAGATTAAAAGAACTCTTATAGATGGTTTTGAACCTTTACATGATGTCCCTGATGCTCCACTAAATAGCAAACCAATTAAGCCCAAAAAACCCAAAAAATCCAACCAAAAAAACAATAGCAAGCCTCAGAGTACAGAAAAAAAACCAAGAAGAAACCCAAGAAACCATAAAAACAGAACCAAAGCAACAGGCAACAAAGCACCACAAAAGGTCAAGACAGCCAGAAAACCTCTGGCTACAGTCACAAAACAGAAGGCAAAAAGCCAGAAAAAAGTTGATCCCTATGCAAAATACCGAAAGAAATAATTAGGAGCTTGTCCGAGAATAGGAATCGTAGCGAAGGAAAGCTGGGTTTAGGGCTATTTTTCGCTTTTTTGAGGAGAATAGTCGCTCTATTTGACGAGAAAAAGCGGAAAATAGCACAAATCCAGCTTTTCTGTAATAGATTTACTATTCTCGGACACGCTCCTAGGAGCTTGTCCGAGAATAGAAATTTACTGCGAAAAAGTTGAAATTGGACAGTTTTTCACCTAATTCTCGTTAAATAGCAGTGCTATTCGCCTCAAATTAGGCAAAAACCTGTCTCAATTTAACTTTCTCTCG
>Ga0316206_1001227_pt1 | contig 24516 bp, 25 predicted proteins | sample 6monthpyrite_MG_FD_204942 | JGI IMG/M metagenome (GOLD analysis project Ga0316206, IMG submission 204942) | Microbial mat bacterial communities from mineral coupon in-situ incubated in ocean water Damariscotta River, Maine, United States -... | ecosystem: Environmental > Aquatic > Marine >... | reverse complement strand
ATATTGGCACCCTGTGGCAATTCGATTTCATCAACACGTTTGCCAACCACCTGCGATGTAGTTTCATCACCATGAGCAACCGCTTCAATCGCCTCAGCCGCACCTTTACGTAACGAATGCACTGCCACTACATCACCACGACGAACATGTGTTAACAGTTCACCAATGGTAACCAGTTGCGGTGAAATAGCGACATCTATCAAGCCTTGTTTCTCTATTAACTCGTTATAGCCCGGCTTATTAATAAGCGACATCACTTTATGTGCGCCCATGTGTTTAGCTAGCATGGTTGAAAGGATATTGATTTCATCACTGTTAGTGCATGAAATCACCGCATCCATACTTTCTATATTTTCTTCCAGCAATAACTCTTCATCCGTTGCACTACCCAGTAAAACCACCGCTTTGTCTAAAGTATGCGAAAGATAATTTGCTCGCTGACGATCATTTTCAATAATCTTAACCTGATGTCTTTTTTCCAGTGTCTGCGCCAGTCGCTTACCAATGTGCCCACCACCAATAATCAGTATGCGTTTAAACGGTTTATCGATGCGACGCAGTTCACCCATCACTGCACGAATATTTTCTCTCGCCGCTATAAAGAAAACCTCATCATCTACTTCAATGATGGTATTACGTTTTGGCTCGATCGCTTTACCACGACGATAAATAGCCGCAACCCGGGTATCAATGCCCGGCATATGATCACGCAAAGCCTGTAATTCATGACCAACCAGCAAGCCATCGCTATAGGCTTTAACACCAACCAGCTGCACTTTACCACTGGCAAAATCCAGCACCTGCAATGCACCTGGATACTCTATTAAATGATGAATATAATCAGTCATTATCTGTTCCGGACTGATAATGACATCAATAGGAAAAGCGTCGCGTTGAAATAATTCAGGATGGGTGATGTAATCCAGCGCTCTGATCCGAGCTATTTTTGTAGGCGTATTGTAGAGAGAATACGCAATCTGACAGGCCACCATATTAGTTTCATCGCTGTTGGTCACAGCAATTAACATATCGGTATCTTCAATGCCGGCTTTCTCAAGCACATTAGGATGAGAAGCATCTCCAACAACCGTCTGAATATCCATGCGATCACGCAAGTCATGCAACCAGTCGGGGTTCTTATCCACCAGGGTAATGTCATTCGCTTCGCGCGCAAGATTTGCCGCCACTGACGAACCGACCTGCCCGGCACCAAGAATTAAAATTTTCATTTAGAGAGTCCCCAAACCGGACTTTAACCGGATGCCTTCTAACGAAGAGTAGATGCGCGAATTTTACGCTAAATAATCCGCACTGATAAGGGGGATAAATTAACTATTTTCCCTGTTATCAGTGTATTTTTCATAACAGCTGAGTAATACCGGAATTTGAGAGAGCGTTGGCGCACCATCCATTAACATAACAAGAGGAACGATCTCAAATATTTGTTCTATCGAGACACCAACAGCTAATGCTTCGTTCAAATGCAACTCAATCTGTTTTTCATGCTGTTTTACAATCGAAATCGCGATGGCAACCATTTCACGAAACTGCCGCCTTTCATTTATCTTAGAATAACTGTATTCCTTCCAGCTAAGCACCCAGTCCTGCCAAAGATCACTATCTCCATGAGGCGTAGCATTCATAAAAAAGAGAACTTTTTTTACATGCCCCAGTTGTAAGTCTGTGGCTTTAAGTCTTGTAGCTTCATGACTGTGAATTGATATACATCGATGACAGTTTTTAAACAATGCCAAACCAAGCGTAATGAGCTCTTTCTGTTGACGTGACAACAAACCTTTTTTTGTACTTTCCTGAGACAACTCTCCCATGATCTCCAGAAACTCTTGCAGACCATAGTTGCTTGCCTTTTTTAGGAACTCAGAAATATTATCGGTCGTCATGTAGATACCATTTTTTCAGTATTTAATTAACTTAAGTCTATACCGTACTCTTAAGTTTTTCTGATCAAGGCATAATAAAAACCATCCATCTTATTTTCCCCGGTTAAAATCTGACGTCCTGCTGCCTGTTCATGACCCCATTTCACATCCAGCTTTATCTCTTCTGCATCATCTGTTCTTTGCAAGAAGCTTTGCATCTGACTTTCATTTTCAGCTTTAAAAATGGAACAGGTAGCATAAAGCATAAGACCACCTGGTTTTAACATTGGCCAGACCGCATTCAAAATTTGTTTTTGTGTTTCAACCAGCTCGGGGATATCTGTCGGCCTACGCAATGATTTAATATCAGGATGTCTGCGAATAACCCCCGTTGCAGAACAAGGCGCATCGAGCAAGATTCGATCATACTGTTCACCATCCCACCATTCTTTTGGCTGAGAAATATCGGATGTAATTAAATTTGCTTCTAGATTTAACCGATCGAGATTTTCTTCAACTCGCTGCAGTCGTGTTTCGGAGATATCAACTGCGTCCATCTGAATTGTCGGTTCAGTCTGCAACATGTGAGCAGTTTTGCCACCGGGTGCCGCACAGGCATCCAACACTTTTAAACCTGGTTCGAGTTGAATCAAATGTCCCGCTAACTGCGCAGCAGCATCTTGTACAGAAACTTTACCGTTTTCAAAATCAGGCAGGCGATGCACATCAGTAGCTTGTTCCAGAACCAGTGCCGTTGGTACAGAAACAATCGGCTCAGCATCCAGCTCCACTTCATTAAGCTGTTTATTGTACTCATCAAGGCTAACTTGTTGAGTATCGATGCGTAATGTCATCGGCGCGACTTCATTAGCCTGAGTTAACATTTTTTTCCAGTTTTCCGGCCAGTCTTTTTTTACAGCATCAACCAACCATTGCGGGTGTGAAAATTCAGCGACAATATCTTGCTTATAATCGATTTCATCGCGTTCACGAATAATTTGCCGCAAAATGGCGTTAATTAAACCCTTTGCCCATTTCTTTTTTATTTTAAGACTGCTTTTTACGGCTGCATCCACTGCTGCATAATCTGGCGTGCGCATCCACAACAACTGAAACACACCCAGCATTAAAATAATTTTTACATCGGTGTCTTTCGCCTTCAGCGGCTTTTTTATGTACTTGCTTAAAATAGATTCAATCTGCCAACGCCAGCGTAATACTCCATAAACAAGCGCCTGCACCATCGGACGATCACGCTCATCAAGGTTTTTGATTTCTTTTGGCATGGCGGTGCTTAACGACTCACCTTTTTGCAGCACGCGAGCAATAATTTTTATTGCAATAAAGCGGCCATCAACTTTTTGATTATCAGATGACATTATTTAGTTTGCCCAAGCAACACAGCAGAAGGATCATGTGCATTTAAAAAAGCCTCAACCGGCATTGGTTTTTTACCCGGCATTTGAATTTCGGTAACATCCAGCACACCATTTCCTGTAGCCACCTGAAAAGATTTTTTCTGAACTGAAATAATCTGACCAGGTTCCGCATCTGTTGTTTCTGATAAAGCTTTTGCCTGCCAGATTCGCATCACCTGATCATTGTAAATTGTTTGCGTGACCGGCCAGGCATTAAACGCTCTGACTGTGCGCGCAATCTCTTCTGCACTTTGTTGCCAGTCTATTTGCGCTTCGGCCTTTTGTAATTTTTCAGCATAGGTCACTAATGACTCATCCTGCTTAACCGGTTCAAGCTGTTGAGCTTCAATCGCCGGCATGACATCCATCAAGGCTTTACCCCCCATGGCCATCAATTGATCATGCAACACAGATGCCGTCATATCTTCACTAATCTCGCATATGGATTTCGATAACATATCCCCTGTATCCAGTCCGATGTCCATTTGCATGATAGTGATACCGGTTTCTTTATCGCCAGCCAGTATCGAACGCTGAATCGGCGCCGCACCACGCCAGCGAGGTAAAATTGAAGCATGAATATTGATACAACCCAGACGAGGCGCATCAAGAATCGCTTTGGGTAATATCAGGCCATAAGCGGCAACCACCATTAAATCAGCACTTAAATCGATTAAAGCCTGTTTATCTTCATCAGCTTTAAAGTTAAGCGGCTGATATACCTGTATCTCATTCTCAAGCGCAACTTTCTTTACAGGACTAGGCGTTAATTTACGGCCCCGTCCAGCAGGTCTGTCTGGTTGGGTATAAACAGCCACCACTTCATGCTCAGAATCAATAAGAGCCTGCAAGGCAGGAACAGCAAAATCCGGCGTACCGGCATAAATAACTTTTAACATTTGAATTCAGACCTAAAGGTTCCTGAAGATTCCAGTGAATTAATTAGCAGCCAGTTTGCGGTGCTTTTCGAGTTTTTTCTTGATTCGGTTACGTTTCAGTGGTGACAGGTAATCGACAAATAGCTTGCCATCGAGGTGATCAATTTCATGCTGAATACATACTGCCAGCAGTTCATCAGCCTTCATTTCAAAACTTTTACCATCATAACCAAGCGCTTTTATGGTGATCCGGTCGGCCCGACTCACTTTTTCATAAATACCAGGTACAGACAGGCAGCCTTCCTCCATTTCTTCTACCCCATCCAGTACCGTGATTTCAGGATTAATCAGAAATAAAGGATCATTTTTCTCTTCCGAGACATCAATCACAATCATGCGCTTGTGCACATTCACCTGCGTTGCGGCCAGACCGATACCTGGCGCGTCATACATGGTTTCCAGCATATCATCTAAAATTGCCCGAATTTCGTCGTCCACAGCCTCGATTTTCTTGGCTACAGTGCGCAAGCGTTCATCAGGAAACTCTAGAATTGGAAGTAATGCCATCTCTGTTTTTCACCTTATTAATATCAACTAAAAGCCGAAACCTACTTTAATACTTTAAGTTTATCAGCTAAACTCTGGAAAACCACGGAAATATGATGAGGATATCACCTTGGGGATTCAACAAATAATGCCAAAAAACCCGCTACTCATCCTGGCCATTTGCACAATGGCCGTTTTATCTGCCTGCTCCAAACCGGCCAGCAAACCTGATCCTATAGATAATAGCAGCCAAATTGAGTCAGCACCGGTCGAAGAAGTCGCTTCAGAGCCTGTTGTTATCAGCCAGTCTGAAGATGCTGCCAGCACCGAAATGGCAGAAAGCTCAGTATTAGAACCCGATTATGTCGAATCTTCTGCAGAACTTAATCCCGATGCTGTGGCAAATATTCGCTCAGATATCCCCAATCAATATATTGTTAAATCTGGTGATACCTTATGGGGAATCGCTGGTTACTTTTTAAACGACCCGTGGTACTGGCCTGAACTTTGGGCTAAAAACCCGCAAATCAACAACCCACACCTGATTTTTCCGGGTGATATTATCAGTTTAATTTACGTTAATGGCCAGCCTGTTTTTCAGGTTTCTCGTAATGGCAAGGTTGTTAGTAGCTCTACCGGTACTGCCACGCCTCAGGGCATGGACACCCAAAAGCAAGTTGAAACCAATACTTTTGAACGCGTTTATAAAGAAGGTCCGCTACGCGTTGTTAAGTTATCACCCTCTATTCGCAGCACAGACTTAAAACAAAGCATCAAAACTATCCCTAATGATGCCATTGAACAATTCACTACCCGCCCGCAAGTAGTCACTCTAGATGAATGGGAGGATGCACCTTATATTGTCGGCAGCGATGACAAACACCTGATTCTTGGTCAGGGTAACCGAATATATATCCGCGGCGAACTGGATAAAGAAAAACTGCGATACAACATTTATCGCAAAGGCGACAAGCTGGTCGACCCTAAATCAGGTGATTTATTAGGTTACGAGGTTATTTTTGCCGGTGAAGCCAGTATCACCAAATATGATGACCCGGCTAGTGGCCGTATCGTAAAAGCCACACGCGAAATCATTGTTGGTGACCGCTTAATGGTCTCTGATAGCGCCGACTTAAATAACCTGTTCTTCCCTAAACCTCCTGAAGCACTGGTTGAAGGGCAAATTATCTCATTATTCGATGCCATTTCAGGTATCGGGCAATTTCAGGTAGCGGTAATCAACCTTGGTAAGCGAGATGGCCTTGAAGTCGGTAATATCATGGCGACCTATACACAGGGAGAAACGGTTCGCGACCGCTTTGAAGAAAAAGAAGGCAGCATTAACGTCAAACTGCCTAATGAGCGAAGTGGCATGCTCATGGTTTTCAAAACCTTTGATCGCGTCAGTTACGGACTTATTCTGGAAGCTTCACGCGTCATTCACCGAAATGACGTCATACGTACTCCTTATAAATAACCCCTTTTGGCTGACCTGACACGGGTCAGCCTTCACGCTCTATTTTAAAAAGCCAACACCATGGACGATTTAACGCATTGGCTAACACTTTCCCTGATTAGCGGCTTAAGCGCTGAAAAATTTCTGCTCGCACTAAACAAACACAGCAATCTGGAACAACTCTTCTCAAAAACAGAAAGCAGCCTCAAAGAATCAGGTTTTACTGCAAGACAGATAGCACTATTAAAATCCCCTGATCAGGAAAAAATCGATGCGATGTTAAAATGGCTGGATGAGCCCCAACACCACCTTATTACGATTACTGATCAGCATTACCCTGCCTCATTAAGAACCATTAATAATCCGCCAAAAGTTTTATTTGCCAATGGCGATATTGATTTCCTACATCAGCCCCAGCTGGCTATGGTGGGCAGCCGATCGCCAACCGCTGTAGGTCGGCAAATAGCCGAAGACTTTGCCTCTCATCTTTCATCAAACGGTCTGACCATCACCAGCGGACTGGCCAGAGGCATTGATGGAGCCAGTCATAAAGGCGCATTAAAAGGGTTAGGTAGTACCGTGGCCGTGGTGGCAACCGGGCTCGATCGCGTTTATCCTGCCGAACACCGTCAACTCGCCCATCAAATCAGTGAGCAAGGCGTTCTTATCTCGGAGCAACCTTTAGGCGTCGCCCCGCATGCTGGACTATTCCCATTAAGGAATCGAATAATAAGTGGCCTCAGTCAGGGCGTACTGGTAGTAGAAGCTGCTATAAAGAGTGGCACATTAATAACTGCACGCCATGCCATTGAACAAAACAAAGAAGTATTTGCCATTCCAGGCTCAATTCATAATCCTGCCATAAAGGGCTGCCACCTGCTGATAAAACAAGGCGCCAAGCTGGTTGAAACGGCCGAGGATATCCTCGAAGATCTGCAAATACTGGTAAAAAATGACTCCTCGGGTGATACTACCCGCGAAAATCAGGTAAAAGAGACGCAACAACTCGATCCTGATTATCAGAAATTGTTAAGCTGCATGGGTTATGATCCTATCGATATAGATAGTATTGCAGAATGTACCGGGTTTAATGCCGCCAATATTGCATCCATGTTGTTAATTCTGGAGCTGCAAGGCGATATTGTTGCAAGTAACGGTCTGTACACCAGACTGGGTGAGAGAGATTAAAGAATGAAACAAAGTGTTGTTGACGTGCTCATGTTTTTATTTGAGAACTACATCGGGGATGACAACGAGCCAGAAACTCATGAGTCAGTACGCGATCTGGTAGAAGTACGTCTGGAAGAACTTGGCTTCCCACAATATGCAATTGATAAAGCTTTTGACTGGCTCGAAGATCTGGCTATTATGCAGGATTTAGCTGAGCTACCTCCGCTGACCTCAACGGCTATGCGCGTGCTCAGCAATCAGGAAATGAACTTGCTCGATTCTGAAGGTATGGGCTTTTTACTGCAACTGGAACAATCCGGCATCCTCACACCTTTCACACGGGAACTGGTGCTGGACAGAGTTTTTGCGCTTGATACGCAGGTTGATATCGAGCAACTTAAATGGATTGTTATGATCGTTTTGTTCAACCATCCAGGTGAAGAAAACGCTTATGCATGGATGGAAAGTCTGGTCTTTGATCAGGGTCTGGACTATATCCATTAACAACAACATCACTAATTAAAAGAAAAAAACAAATATATGGCTAATAGTCTGGTTATTGTAGAGTCACCTGCAAAAGCAAAAACCATTAAAAAATACTTAGGTCCGGGTACTCAGGTCCTGGCTTCCTATGGTCACCTTCGCGATTTAATCCCGAAAGAAGGTGCGATCGACACTGACAATGACTTTGTTATGAAGTATCAGGTCATTGAAAAAAATGAAAAACATGTCGATGCCATAAAAAAAGCCCTGAAGAAAGCTGACATACTCTATCTCGCGACCGACCAAGACCGCGAGGGAGAAGCTATTTCATGGCACCTGTACGAGCTATTAAAAGAACAAGATTTACTTAAAGACAAAGAAGTTCATCGCGTCGTTTTCAACGAAGTAACCAAACGAGCCTTACAACACGCTGTTGCCAATCCCCGTGATCTGGACATGGACATGGTCAATGCTCAACAAGCTCGTCGCGCACTGGATTATCTGGTTGGCTTCAACCTGTCACCGCTGCTCTGGAAAAAAGTCCAGCGAGGTTTATCAGCAGGTCGCGTACAAAGTCCTGCACTACGTTTACTGGTTGAACGTGAAGAAGAAATTGAAGCATTTGAGCCGCAGGAATACTGGAGCATTGATGCTCAGACAGAAAAAGATTCCAAATCTATTGCCGCTAAGCTCACACTGTTTAAAGATGAAAAAGTAAAACAGTTTACTTTTAATAACGAAAAAGACAGTACTGACGCGAAACAAACTTTACTTGATAATGCCAACGGCACGCTGACCGTTGCCAAAGTAGAAAAGAAACAACGTAAACGTAACCCGGCACCGCCATTTACAACCTCGACCATGCAACAGGAAGCGGCAAGAAAACTGCGTTTCTCTGCACAGCGTACCATGCGTACTGCTCAGCAATTGTATGAAGGAATCGACATCGGTGGTGAAACAGTTGGTTTAATTACTTATATGCGTACCGACGCGGTACATCTGGCGCAGGAAGCAATTGAAGAAATTCGTGGACTGATTGAAAGCAAATACGGCAAAGATAATTTACCGGATGAAGTGCGCACCTTCAAAACAAAGTCTAAAAATGCACAGGAAGCTCACGAAGCGATTCGCCCGACTTCTGTTAATCATTTACCAGACGAAATCAAATCACATTTAAAACCAGATCAATACAAACTATATGAATTAATCTGGAAGCGCACCATGGCATGCCAGATGATTCATGCGACGATGGATACAGTGGCTGTCGATTTAAATTGTGGTTCAGAGCAATACAAATTCCGCGCTAATGGCTCAACCATCAAGCACGCCGGATTCATGTCGCTGTATCTGGAAGACACAGATGATAGTAACAAAGAAGACAACGAAAAATTATTACCTCCGCTTGAACAAGGCGAAAAAGTAAAATTACTTGATATCATTACTGAGCAACATTTTACTGAACCACCACCTCGTTTCTCAGAAGCCAGCCTGGTTAAAACACTTGAAGAATATGGCATTGGTCGCCCTTCAACTTATGCATCGATTATTTCAACACTGCAAAACAGAAATTATGCTGAGTTAGAAAACCGTCGCTTTACACCGACCGATATCGGCCGAATTGTAAACAACTTCCTGACTCAACATTTTACAAAATACGTAGATTACAGCTTCACTGCCGATTTAGAAGACGAGCTGGATGCAGTTTCTCGTGGCGAAGAAGACTGGGTTCCGTTAATGAGTAATTTCTGGAGCCCGTTCAAAACGCAGGTTGACCACATTGAAGAAAACGTCAGCCGTGCCGATGTTGCGCAATCACGTCTGATCGGCACCGACCCAAAAACAGGCAAGCCCATTACTGTTCGTATGGGCCCTTACGGCCCGTTTGTACAAATCGGCGATAAAGACGACGAAGAAAAGCCTGCATTTGCCAGTTTAAAACCCGGTCAGAAAATGAATCAGATCGACATGGACAATTATGAAGAATTGTTCGTGTTCCCTCGCGTTCTGGGTGAAACAGAAGAAGGCGAAGAAATTACCGCCAATGTTGGACGCTTTGGCCCTTATGTGAAATTCAACAATATCTTTGTTTCAATTCGAAAGGAATATCAGGACCGTGGTATTGACGCTTATAATATTGAACTTGAAGATGCCCGCGTACTGGTTAAAGAGAAAAAAGAATTTGAAGCCAATAAATACATCAATTCTTTTGAAGGCACGGATATCGAAGTTCTCAATGGCCGCTTCGGCCCTTATATCACCAATGGCGAGAAGAACGCAAAGATACCTAAAGACCGCGAGCCAAAATCATTAACACTCAAAGAGTGTGAAGAATTATTAGCGGCAGCACCGGAACGTAAAGGCAAAAAGAAATTAAAGAAAAAATCCACCGTAAAGAAAAAGACAACCAAGAAAAAAACCACAGCTAAAAAGAAGACGACTAAGAAAAAAACCACCACCAAGAAAAAGTCGACCGCAAAGAAAAAGACAACAAAAAAGAAAGCGACGACCAAGAAAAAAACTGACAAGAAATAGTGGTCAGCCCGTTTAATATTCGAAAAGCTGCCCACTCAATCCTGCAGGGCGGCATCATCGCCTACCCGACAGAAGCCGTTTATGGCGTTGGTTGCGACCCTTACCAGTCTGCCAGTGTATTTCGTTTACTTGAATTAAAAAATCGCCCGGTTGAAAAAGGTTTGATATTGGTAGGCAGCTCTCTTGATCAATTTGATGATTTTATAGAACCACTGACAAGCAAACAAAAAACACTAATTAAAGACAACCCGACAACGACCTGGTTAGTCCCCGCAAAACACGCACCAGACTGGTTGAAAGGGAAACATAATACTCTCGCCATACGACTAAGCGCTCACCCTTTGATCGTAGCGTTATGTAATGAGACAGGACAAGCACTGGTATCGACCAGCGCAAATCCGGCAGGTAAAAATCCGGCCAAAAACAATCTACAGGCTCGCCAATATTTCCGGCAACTTGATATAATTCTTAATTCAGAAACAGGCACATTAAATCGGCCTACTGAAATTCGTAATCTGATTGATCAATCCATCATCAGAAGCAACTAACCAGACGTGAAAAGTATGAATAACGACACCCCAGATGTAGAACGCGTAAAAAAGTTCCTGCTCGGCTTACAGGACAGAATTTGCAGTGCTCTTGAAAATGAAGATGGAAAGGAAAAATTTATTGCTGATGAGTGGCAGCGTGAAGCTGGCGGTGGTGGCCGTAGTCGTGTCATGACAGATGGCGCAGTATTCGAACAGGCTGGAATTAATTTCTCTCACGTCTTTGGCGACAATATGCCTGCATCAGCCACTGCACATCGTCCGGAACTTGCCGGACGGAATTTTCAGGCCATGGGTGTATCACTGGTTATTCATCCTCACAATCCATATGTACCCACATCACATGCCAATGTTCGTTTCTTTATCGCAGAAAAAGAAGGTGCTGAGCCTATCTGGTGGTTTGGCGGCGGCTTTGATTTAACACCTTACTATGGCAATGAAGAAGATGTTAAGCACTGGCATCAAACCTCTTTCGATGCCTGCAAAGATTTTGGCGATGATGTTTACGATAAATATAAAAAATGGTGTGATGAATATTTTTACCTGAAACACCGCGACGAACCTCGTGGTGTTGGCGGACTCTTTTTTGATGACCTTAATGAATGGGGTTTTGAAAAAAGCTTTGAATTTATGCAGAGTGTTGGCAATCATTATATTCCAGCCTACCAACCTATCGTTGCTAAACGTAAAAACACTGAATACGGCGAACGTGAACGAGACTTCCAGCTTTATCGTCGCGGTCGTTATGTTGAATTTAATCTGGTTTATGACAGAGGCACATTATTCGGACTGCAAACAGGTGGCCGTACTGAATCAATCCTGATGTCTTTACCACCACTAGTTAAATGGCGTTATAACTGGCAGCCTGAAGCTGGCAGTGCAGAAGCAAAATTATATGAGGTTTTCTTAAAACCTCAGGACTGGATTAATTACTAAAGAAAAAACATGATGAATACACAAGAATTTATTAACCAACTCAACAAAGCAGCTGATAGCATTGAATTTTCCCAGACTATTGAAACAATAGAATCTGATTATCACTACACGCCCACACGATTTACCAATGGCAAAGGTGACCACATGGCTATCAGTGAAGCGGGTACCAATGAAGGGTCGTGCAAGATATTTGCTTTCGCAAAATTGAATGCTCTTTCTGAAGCACTGACCTTACAATGCTTTGGTAACTATTACCGCGTGGATGTACTCCAAAATCCGCAAGGCAATGATCATGCTAACATTCGCAACTTTATGCTTCATGGATGGGATGGTATTCAGTTTGATTCTGAAGCACTTTCTAAAAAATAGATACTGATCAACCGTGGAACACTTGTACACGGCATTATTCTGCGAAGAAAACATCTGGCACCTTGCTAACAACTTAATCCAGCAAGGTGTGCACCCGTCTGAGCTTTCAGTCGTTTTCATCAGCAATAAACATCAACAAACCGCTATTTTTAATCAGCAGTCCGCTGAACCTGACACTCCTGTTATCTGGGATTATCATGTGGTTTTACTAAAAAAATCATCAACTGAATGTTTAATCTATGATTTTGATAGTTACTCAAATTTTCCATCCGTCGCAGAACATTATTTGAAAATCAGTTTTCCGGATGAAAAAAGAATACCTGAAGAATATCAGGCATATTACAGATTAATTGACGCACAAACTTACATTAACTTATTCAGTTCCGACCGCTCTCATATGCAGGATATATTAACACCGGAAAAATACCCAAAATATAAAGCGATAACAAAACCAGCAACATCCAAAAGAATTACACTGACTCAGTTTATTGACTTCAAAAAAGAATTAGATAATTCTTCCTCGCTAATGACTAAAGAAGAATTCAACAAATTTATTTCTGTTTAAAAGTAAATCACTCTGCCCACAATCATAGACACTTCTTCGATTTCGTATTCGTATTGTTCATCTGAAAATGATGTACCACCTACACTCATCATATACACCCAACCATCAGCAGTTTGCCACTTCAGGTTAACCATATACGCCAGTTCATCAATCGTACTGATAGAAAGGTCAGTTGTCTGCATACCACTAACAGGCCTGCCATCGGGCGTTAAAATCATGTCACCACTAAATTCACTATTCCAGAAACCAACTCCCAGAGAGGCTGACATTTCACCCCCTCTCGGTAACTTAAGCGCGTATTTTAAAGATGGCATCAGGTAAGTGTAATAGCCATTCAGACTCGTACCGACATTGACACGTTCACCAAAGTTACTGTCGCCATTGGAGCCAAACTCATAAAACTGGTGATCGAGATCAATAAACGATGTGTAGGTATTAAGTTCAATAAATACTTTTCCTTCATCATCAATCTGAAACTCGTTAAATACAATATTCAGAGAAAATACCAGCTGAGCGAATCCGGCATTTGATATATTCCCATGATATCGATCCGACTTCCGTATAACATCCACACCTAAATGCCTGAAGCCAGCACCTGGCGTAATATTAAAGTTATCCCACCAATGCAACTCTTCTTCTGCAGCATTAACGCTCAATGAACACACGAACAATAAAAGTAGCCCACTAACGGTGGCTTTAAAGAAATTCACAATCACTCCTGTCACTCCCTGAATTTATATCATGCTGCGCCAGACCGGCTGCACATTTTCTTCTATTGTGTGATAATAACAGAGCATATTTCTAAATACACATTGCCAACGGAGAATCAGTAGTGTCTTCTCATTCATTTTATCCAGCGAATCGCATGCGCAGAATGCGCAGAGATAGTTTTTCTCGTAATCTAATGCGCGAAAACCAACTTTCATCACATGACTTTATTTATCCTGTGTTTGTGATTAATGGTGAAAACCAGCGTGAGGCCGTTGACTCAATGCCTGGTGTTGAACGCATGAGTATTGATTTGTTAGTAGAAGAAGCAAAAGAATGTCATCAGCTGGGTATTCCTGCCATGGCTTTGTTTCCAGTCGTCGGCGCTGAAGATAAATCAGATGAAGCAGATGAAGCTTTTAATCCTGAAGGTCTTGCACAAAGAGCCGTACGCTCATTGAAAGCAGCTGTGCCGGATATGGGCATTATTACAGATGTTGCACTTGATCCGTTTACATCACATGGCCAGGATGGATTAATCGATGACAGCGGATATGTTTTAAATGATGAAACTATCGAAGTTCTGGTTAAGCAGGCACTTTCTCATGCTGAAGCCGGAGCCGATATCGTTGCCCCTTCAGACATGATGGATGGCAGAGTCATTGCGATTCGTGAAGCACTGGAAAGCAATGGTTACATCCACACTCGCATTCTGGCTTATTCTGCAAAATATGCATCAAGCTTTTATGGTCCGTTCCGGGATGCTGTTGGGTCAGCTGGTAATTTAGGCGCTGGAAATAAATACAGTTATCAAATGGATCCGGCAAATTCTGATGAAGCGATTCGTGAAGTCATGCTGGATATCAATGAAGGTGCCGACATGGTGATGATCAAACCTGGCTTACCTTATCTCGACATTGTTTACCGTATAAAACAGGAATTTGGCATGCCCACCTATGTCTATCAGGTCAGCGGTGAATACGCGATGCTAAAAGCTGCCAGCATCAATGGCTGGCTGGATGAAAAACAGGTTGTTCTTGAAGCCTTGTTATCAATGAAGCGCGCTGGGGCTGATGGTATTTTAACTTACTATGCTAAAACTGCCGCTCAGTGGCTACGCGACAATTCGTAAACCAGAATAGCTTTTATCAAATCATGAGCAAACACAATATTGATCGCTATGCTGTAATGGGCAACCCTATCGCTCATAGTAAATCCCCACAAATCCATCAACAGTTTGCAAAACAAACTAAGCAAGCGCTAAGTTACGAAAAAATTTTAGTTGAGCCTGAAAGCTTTACTCAGGATGTAGCTGACTTTCAGTCGCATAATGGCAAGGGTCTTAATATAACCGTTCCACTAAAAGAAAAGGCCTTCAAACTTGCCACAAATTTAACTGAAAGAGCCAGACGGGCAAAAGCAGTTAATACATTAATCTTGATAGATAAAAAAAATATAACCGGTGACAATACTGATGGCGTTGGTCTGGTCCGTGATCTGATTGAGAACCATAATACAGAACTGTCTAATAAAGACATATTGATACTGGGTGCAGGCGGAGCAGTACGAGGAATTCTAGAGCCCTTTATTCAGCAGAAACCTTCACGTCTGGTGATTGCCAACAGAACATTAACCCGCGCTGAGGAACTTTCTGCTGATTTCTCAGACATTGCAGAAATAGAAGTTTTCGAATTCAGTCAATTAAAAGGGCAGCAATTTGATATTATTATTAACGGCACATCGGCCAGTTTAAGCGGTGAACTGCCACCACTGCCAGATCACCTGTTAAAAAACAATGGCACGACTTACGACATGATGTATAGCAAAGAAGACACACTGTTTATGCAATGGTCGAGAGATAATAATGCATCGAATGTTATTGATGGATTAGGTATGCTGGTAGAGCAAGCGGCCGAATCATTTTATTGCTGGAGAAAAATACGACCTGATACAAAACAGGTTATAAAAAATATTAGAGAAAGTTTATAACCTGCCAACTATTATCTGTATCAGTAACGCTTTTGTATCACCTTTTCTTTCTCATCATAGCGCCCATCGTAGTCTTTATATTTTTTCTTACTACGGTATTCATCACTCCTGTCATCGCGAGGGCCTTTCTTTTTCTTTATCTGGCCACCAGCTCCACGACGGTTAGCAAACTCAATACCTTTTCTAACTTCCTGCCTGGCTTTACGAATATGTCTCATAGCTTTTGCCCGGTGCCCACCTTTATTGGGTAGCGCCTTCTTTAAGATTCTTTCGGCATTATCCAGCGCTCTCATAGCGTTCTCCATTGCCGGCTGCCGCATAGCAAAAGCTGACTGCGACAGCGCCATCAAAATCCCTGTCATTACAAACATACCTGAAATTTTTTTAAATATTCTATCGAACATAACTTCCCCCTTAGATTGGAATTACTATAATCAAATCATACTAATTGTTATATTTACATATCTTGACGGAGCCTTAACCGACACAACACCAGCCAGATGTATCTCCCTGATTAAACCTTTCTCTTTGTTAAGAATCAAATCTATATCAAAACCTTTACCTGTATCTCTGCATCGCTCCAGCATAAATAATACTCTTTGCTGATCGCTTTTATTAATTAGAGCAATGAAATCATCAAAACCAAGCGTTTCATCTTCCTCTTTCAGTCCAAGAAATTCAAGAGCCATAGCAGTTAGATAAAAAACACCATATTCTACATGCCAGTCAAGACTTCCTGTTCCAGTCTGTGCCTGACATTCATTAATATGATGAAGCAACATGAGACTACGAATTTCCGCTTCTTTTCTGTTTTCAATTTCACTATCAAGTTCAATGTGATTTTGTTTAAGCTGCCATCCCAGCTCAAAAAATCTATCTGCCAGCAGCTTGAACTCATCCCCTGTGTTAAGTTCAATTTTCTTATCCAGATGCCCGCTGACAAAATCAGCACTCCATTTTTTCAGAACATCAAGCGCAGAACAAATACTATTCTGCAAATAATAAACAATGACAGCAATTATAAAAATTACACCAAATGCGATTAATGCAATACTAAGGATAATGTTTTTTCTGATCTGAGCATAATATGAGTCATTAATATTAATCGCTTCATGAATATCATTCTTGATAGCCAGCGTCTGTATCAAAACCTGTTTTGCCAGCTGGTTACGCCTTTCAGTGTCTCTAAGTTTACTGCCTTTTGAATACAGTAGACGATTAAACAGTCTGGATATTTTCCTCTGTTTATACATCAGCCCATCAATAAAACCTTTTTCACGCGTTTCAGAAAATATATGCGTATCAAGTTTTTTTGAAATTTTACCTGAAATCAATTTCCACTGTTGTTTGGGCCTGTCTTCTGAAGGATACACGACCATATCATAACCAACCATATTCAGTTGATTGACCAAATAACTGACATCGGAAAGCCAATGGTTTTTTTCATCTCTTGTTTCTATAACATTATAAATGTAATTTAAATATGAAAGTATCACCACGATAAGTAACAATGGAAGCAGCATCAGTAGCTGTAGTTTCTTTTTAACAGTAAATTTATACATCATCAATCAACTATTAATGACACCGCATCAGGAGAGACCTCTCTTAAAGATGCGATTGAAACTTTTTCTAAATAATTAGGTATATCCTGATCATTCGGAACCAGGTTTTTCTTTTTTGCCCAGCGGGCTATATCTTCCGATATAGTAATGTACAACTGATCAAACTTCAGCTTTACTTCAGCCTGATTAAAAGAAACTGCAAAGCCTTCATAATCTGCACCCAGATAACTGGCTATCATTCTGGTAGCAGTGCTTCTGTCATTTTTAATAAATTGCTCAGCCTGACTCAAAGCTTTCAGGAACCTTTTAGTAATGATTGAATTTTTATTTATATATTCTTCCGTGCTTACCAGTAACCCAATCTGGGTATAGATCCCCCGCTCTTCGAACACAATGACTTTATCTTTCAGTGATTCACGTGCCCGACTTACATAAGGTTCACGCATAGAAAAAGCATCAATTTCACCGCTTATCAATTTCTCTACTAATTGCTCTGATTTATAAAAAAAAATGTCAATCTGCTCAAGATCAATATCATTCTCAACAAGAAACTGGTGCATAAAATAATGAACAGCCGATGCTTTTTGTGTGGCTATTTTTTTACCACTCAAATCAGCTGGCAAATGAATGCCATGATCTCGTCTGGCTACAATAGAGTTGGTATTATCATCGATAAAGATACCCGAGATTGCTCTTAATGAATCGTGTTTAAAAGCAGCCATTACAAAAGGTGATTCGTTCAGCGTCACCATATCAACATCACCTTTTAACAAACCCTGATATAACGCTCTTTTTCCACTAGGGTATTTTTTTATATAAACATCGAGCCCTTGTTCTTTAAAATAGTTTTTTTCATCCGCAATAATCAGCAGCGCGCTGGTAGGTTGCATCGCCAGACCCACTCGTATTTTCATGACATGTGACTCAGACATTGCATTTGAATCAATTGCCAGGTCACAGGCACTCAGTAACATGCCAAAAATGATAATTAGATACATAAAGAAGTAGCGCATATACATATGTTAATGATTTGAGTCACGCCTGAGATTACACACTTATTAAATATAGCTTATTTAATAAAACTTACTGAATTACTATGTTAATTTTAAAATTTTTTCACAAAAAAACCCGGCAGAACCGGGTTTTTTAAATATCCCTCTAATCACCGCTATTAATTTACAGCTGAGCCCTCAACTGGTTGTGTAGCCGCTGGTGTTTCAGTTGTCTCTGGAGTCTCTGGCATTGCAGCAGGCGATTCCATCATTTGGGTGTTTTCCATTGGTACATAAGCCATACTTTCTTCTACCAGTGTTTTTCCTTCATCATCAAGTACGGTTACAATCCACTCTCCAACCCAGCTTGGCTGTAAGTTTTTGCTTGACCATATACGCCAGCGATCAGAACCCACTTTGAATGAAACTTCAGCTTTTACATCACCACCATGCTCCCAGCGATGAGTAACGGTATGGCCAGCCATACCTTTTATTTCGGTAAAAAAGTAAACCTTTTCCTTGTCATTGGTTAATTGCCCAACTTTATCAATTGGCTCACGGTTTTCAACACCACTGGTAAAAGCAGAACGTGCGACATTGTCCGCTGCAGATACCGCTGTTGAAATAATGGTTAATGCTATTGCGAGAAAAGACAGTACTTTCATTAGAATCTCCTTATCATTGCCTTTTTAAAGAGCACCGAGATTATCACAGCACTGAGTTAGAGTGGAAGCGTCTCGACTCATGCATACAGACAAACGGCTATTACAGTCGATAACCGGTCATTTCGCTTTCTGGTGGCGCTGCTTCAAACGAACATAATGCTCGGAAGAGTATTGCAGATATTCGATTTCTTTTTCATTCAGGGCTCGCACACGCTTAACCGGACTGCCCAGATAAAGGTAGCCACTTTCTAGTTCTTTGTTAGGAGGAACCAGGCTACCGGCACCGACAATCACATGTTTGTTAATAACGGCACCATCCAGCACAGTCGCAGACATTCCAATCAGACACAAATCATGAATCTCACAAGCATGCAAAACCGCTTTATGACCAACAGTAACATCATTGCCAATAATCAGTGAACGACCAGCACCAAAGGGGCCTTCATGCGTCACATGCAAAACACAGCCATCCTGAATATTTGTACGCTCACCGATAGAGATGCTATTCACATCCCCCCTTACAACCGTCATTGGCCAGACGGAACTGTCGTTACCCATGCTGACATCACCGAGCACAAGCGCAGTGGAGTCAACAAATACACCTTCGGCTAACTCAGGCGTAATATCATCAAAATCTCGAACCGTCATTGTTCAGGCAACTATGCTTAACGCATCGTTACCAGTTCTTCTGAACTGGTCGGGTGGATAGCAATGGTGTCATCAAGATCTGCTTTATTGGCGCCCATACGAATTGCCACGGCAAAACCCTGTAGCATTTCATCAGAACCCGGGCCGATAATATGACACCCGACTACTTTCTCTTGAGCACCAACAACAACCAGTTTCATTGCAGTCTGAACTTTGTGCTCAGTCATTGCGTTGTACATAGCTGTAAACCGAGAGCTATAAACTTTAACGGCAGCACCATGCTCTGCTTTCGCCTCTTCTTCTGTTAGACCAACCGTGCCAATCGGCGGATGACTAAAGACCACTGTCGGCACCAGACTATAATCTAAATGACGCCCTTCCATACCACCGTAAATGCGATCAGCCATTCGTCTACCGGCGGCGATTGCTACAGGTGTGAGTTGCGCTCGTCGAGTAACATCACCTAAGGAATAAATATTGTCGATATTGGTTTCCTGATAATCATTGCATGGCACGTAGCCATCAGCATCCATTTCAGCACCACTGGCTTCGATATTCATGCCTTCAGTATTTGGTTCACGGCCAATTGCCCAGATCACCTGATCAAAACCTTCGGTGCGCTTACCCTGATCACAGACCAATGTTAAGGTGCCATCCTCTTCTTTCATCAATTCAGCAACCTGGGTTCGCGACATCAGATCGACACCATCATCAACCATGGCTTCCATCAATGTTTCGCGTAACATCGCATCAAAGGTCCTTAAGAACTGACCTTTACGAATAAACAGTGACACATCAGTACCTAAACTGTTCAGCACTCCTGCGATTTCCACCGCGATGTAACCTGCACCTACCACGGCTACTTTTTTAGGCTGTTCTGTTAATGCAAAAAAACCATCTGAGGTAATGCCGTGTTCGGCGCCCTTAACATCAGGCACAGTCGGTTTAGTACCCGGCGAGATCACAATCTTATCGGCCGTAATTTTTTTACCGTCAACATCCAGTGTGTGTCGATCAACAAACTTTGCATACCCCTGAATTTCATCAATATTCGAATCTTTCAGATAGCTGTGATACCAGGTATTAATACCGCCGATATAATCCTCTCGCTTTTTAACCAGCGCCGACCAGTCAAAACCGTTATTAGACACATCAAAGCCATAATCTTTTGCATGCTCTAAAGCATGAGCCAGTGTGCCACCGAACCACATGACTTTTTTCGGCACACAACCAACATTGACACAGGTACCACCAATTTTACCGGCTTCGATCACCGCGCATTTAGCACCGTATAAAGCCGCTCGTTCGGCAACTGAAAGACCACCACTACCGCCACCGATAGCAATCAGGTCATAGTCATAGTTATGTTTTTTTAGATTGGAAGTTGGATTCGTCATAGCGGCTCTTATTTAATCAACTGTAGTCAGGTAAAATGGCGACAATATTTTCTTCACTTAAAAATAAAGATAAGTGCTTTGCACGAATGATATTTTATTCTCAGACAAGGCAAAATTGCGCGCAAAAGCGGAGTTTACACGCAGTAAATGAGCATTTGAGCACATTTTTAACGCCGTATGAGGATAAAAAATCGTTCGTGCAGAGTGCTTATTATATTACATGGGATACCGCTTGTTCATGATCATTTTCCGTTATTTACGAAAACTGGCTAGTCATTCGAAGAACCCGGTCATCCAACAACTTGAAAACTACGCGTACCTGATTCGTCTGGACAGACCTATCGGCATCTTATTATTACTCTGGCCTACCTTATGGGCCTTGTGGATTGCTGCTGAAGGCTTTCCGCACCCGGGAGTTTTAATTGTCTTTGTGCTGGGCGTTTTCTTCATGCGTTCAGCCGGTTGTGCGATTAACGATTATGCCGACCGAAAAGTAGATGGTCATGTTAGCCGAACCAAAACCAGACCTATTGTCAGTGGGCGCGTCACCCCCAAAGAAGCCTTATTTGTTTTTGTTGGTTTAACCTTAGCAGCATTTTGTCTGGTGCTGTTTATGAACAAACTCACCATTTATCTGTCTTTTGCCGGTGCTGCATTAGCCGCCAGTTACCCATATATGAAACGATTCCATTTTCTGCCACAAGTGCATCTTGGGGCAGCATTTGGCTGGGCCGTACCGATGGCCTATGCGGCCCAGAGCAATGAAATCACACCGATTGCCTGGCTGTTATTTTTAGCGACTGTTTTATGGGCGACAGCCTATGACACCATGTATGCGATGGCTGACCGTGAAGATGACATAAAAATCGGCGTTAAATCGACCGCCATTTTATTTGGCGATGCTGACCGGGTAATGATCGGCATCATTCAAGCTATGCTGATTTTAACACTAGTGATGATTGGTAACCGTGCTGAACTTGGTCAGTATTATTTTCTGGGCGTCTTCATTGCTAGTTTATTTGCTATCTACCAGCAATATTTAATCAATGACCGTGATCCTAAAATGTGTATTGAGGCTTTTCTGAATAATAACTGGCTTGGTTTATCAGTATTTATCGGCATTGTGCTGGACTATCTGACCAAATAATTATTCAGACAAGGCTCCACTTTCGTTACAATGCATTTTCTATCACCACGACAAGAGCACTAAACAATGCAAGACTATCAACGCCAATTTATTGAACTCGCCATGAGCAGTGAAGTATTACGTTTTGGTGAATTCACATTAAAATCTGGCCGGACCAGTCCTTATTTTTTTAATGCCGGCTTATTTAATAGCGGCCATGCTTTAGCGCAACTTGGTCGTTGTTACGCACAAGCCATTATTGATAGTGGCATTGAATATGACGTTTTATTTGGCCCTGCATACAAAGGCATCCCGGTTGCTGCGGTTACGGTTATGGCTTTATCGATTGAACACGGTCAGGACGTGCTTTATGCATTCAACCGCAAAGAAGCTAAAGCACATGGTGAAGGTGGCAATATTGTTGGCGCACCTTTAGCGGGACAACGGGTTTTGATAATTGATGACGTGATCACTGCTGGTACTGCAATCCGTGAAGCTGTTGATATTATTAAAACTGAAAACGCAGAACCAGCAGGCGTTCTGATTGCGCTTGATAGACAGGAAAAAGGCCAGGGTGAAATCTCAGCCGTGCAGGAAGTGGAACGTGACTTTGGTTTGAAAGTGGCCAATATCATCACCATGGAAAACCTGATTGATTATTTGTCAGAAGATGATTCACAAACCGAAATGCTTACTCTGATGCAAAACTATCGTAGTCAGTACGGCATTTAACCACTTTCTAGCTAAAGACCAGTTTTAAGCCAACCAATAACGTCATTAGCTCGAATACTCTTTTGATCAGGCGGTTGCTTCTGCTGATGCTTATATGAGCACCCAGATAGCCGCCTATAAGCGATCCCAGAAGTAATGCCGGCAACCAATCCCACTGAATAGTGCCCAGCATACCCAGAGTAAATGCGCCGGTCGCATTCCAGAACAGACCAACCAGTATTAAGGTGTAAGCGACAGCCCTTTTATAATCCAGCCCAAACCACTTAACCAGCCAGATGGTGACAAACAAGCCTGTTCCAGAGGTTAATGAGCCATTTAAGATACCAATAATAAAAATCACAATACCGCCTAGCAGGTAACCAGTAGTATCACGATGCTTCTGCTCATAGCACTGACCTAACTGAGGCTGAAAAAAGGAATACACGGCCAGTCCAGTCGTCATCACGCCCAGTGCTAACTCTGCCGCCCTGTCTGGCACGCTAAGGATTACCAGCGCCCCCAGAGTCACCCCAGGCAGGCCCGTTATCAGGATAAAAAGCGCAAATTTTCTTTCCAGACTGCTTTCTTTTAAATGCCTGATTGTTGCGCCTACCCCTAAAGCAACACTTGCAACTTTATGCGTCGCCAAAGCCGTAGTAAAAGAAAGCCCAAGGAAAATAATTGCCGGTAATTGCAACAGTCCTGCACCGCCGCCAGCCATTGCAGAGAACAAATTTGCTACCAGAGAAACGAAAAACAGTATGATTTGATTTAAAAATTCGATATTCAGCACGTTTTAATCATAAATCAACTCACAAAATTACGCTATAATTACTAAATAATTGAATATACTGTGTTTAAACAAAGGATTAGCTGTCTCCAATGCGTCAATTTAATCACTACATACTGCTGTTGATATTTTGCGTTTCTTTGCCTGCTCAGGCCGAACTCAAGAAATGGATAGATAAAGACGGTCAAATTCATTACGGTGATAAAGTCCCTCCGCAGTACCTGAGAAAAGAACATCAAATAATGAATCAGGAAGGTGTGATTCTTGAGACTGTTCCAGCTGCAAAGACAGCAGCGCAACTAAGAGAAGAAAAGCGTCAGGCTAAAATTGCTAAAATCAAAGCCGAAAAGAAACGTCAGCAGGATTTCAAAGACAAAGTTCTTATTGACACTTACACCACAGAAAGAGACTTACTCAAGGCTCGTGAAGAACGCCTGAGCACCTTTAATTCTCTGATTGAATTAACTGGCACCATAATCAAAAGCAATGAAGACCAACTGGAGCGACTTTTAAAAAGAAAAACCGAGTTTGAGCGCTTTCAGAAAAAATTACCCATTCATATGAAGGAGCAGGAGGAGATCCTGCGCCAGCAAATTATTGCTAATCAGGGCTATGTACAAGACCAGATGTCAGAGCGACAAAAAATTGTTAAAAAGTTTGAACAAGACTTATCTCGCTTTCTTTACCTGAAAGAACAGGAGCGTATCCGTAATGCCAAAATTGAGCAGAGACGGCTTGAAAGAAAACGGCTTGAAGATGAGATCTATAACTCTACAAATTAACGAACTAACCTTTTATTAAGGTACCAACACCAGCATCTGTTAACAACTCCAGCAACACAGCATGGTTAACACGGCCATCAATAATATGAGATGTTTTAACGCCTGAGTTAACTGCACTCATCGCACAATCCACTTTTGGCAACATGCCTCCAGAAATTGTTCCATCTTCGACCAGTTCATTGACATCTGACTGACTCAAACCAGTTAGCAGACTACCTGATTTATCCAGTATGCCAGCGGTATTAGTTAACAATAATAATTTTTCTGATCCTAAAACTGAGGCCAGCTTGCCTGCTACCAGATCTGCATTGATGTTATACGAGGTACCATCATCTCCAACACCAATCGGTGCTACCACAGGAATA
>Ga0316206_1001226_pt1 | contig 24528 bp, 24 predicted proteins | sample 6monthpyrite_MG_FD_204942 | JGI IMG/M metagenome (GOLD analysis project Ga0316206, IMG submission 204942) | Microbial mat bacterial communities from mineral coupon in-situ incubated in ocean water Damariscotta River, Maine, United States -... | ecosystem: Environmental > Aquatic > Marine >... | reverse complement strand
GCGCACGATTCAACAGCAAGATTGTTTGATCCTCCTTCAGGTATGATGTATACCGGCTGGTAAGTTCTACTTAACTCTTCAATAAATTCTGGATCATTTTTTGAACGGTATTGCTGCCTGTTAATAAACTGCAATTGCATACCGGCTTTTTTGGCGAAGTTAAGGGTGTTGCTATAGTTTTCTGGTTCTGGTCCGCGGATGATTCCAATGGTTTCGAAGCCAAAACGTTTGCCAGCTGCTGCAGTCGCATAAATATGGTTACTATAACAACCACCAAAGGTTAAGAGTTTGTTTATGCCTTTTGCTTTAGCTGCAATCAGGTTGGGACGTAATTTAAGCCATTTATTGCCCTGAATAAACGGATCATTCAAGTCTTCTCTTTTAATTGAGAGTGTGATGCCTAAACGATCAAGTAGTGGATCGCTTAGTGTTTGAACTGGTGTGTCAGGGAATGAAAAAAGGGTGTCTATCGGGCAACTACATGTATGACATGTGAATATTCGAAAAAGACTGTGCGATCAGCATAATCCCAGCGAGTAATTGGTGGATTACCAACTGCCGGATGTCTGGTTACGGGTTCACCCAGCTCATTAACTACTTTAGACATGTCCATGCCTCTCCTTGGGAAATCAAAAAGTATAAGCTGTGTAGCAGAAGACTCCGGCTGCATGGTAATGATATCACCTGACTGCTCTTCAGAGACTGAGTTGTCAGTCGCAGGTGGAGCATCGGGTATCATTTCAGGCTCAGCTGAAACCGGTGCGGGCACATTTGAACTGGTTTCTTCAACCGCTGGATTTGAGGCGATAGGGTCATTCTCTGCAGGTCTGTTAGCGGTAACCTGAGTTGATAAGACTAGCAAGCATATGATGTAGAGCGGTTGCAGTTTGTTCATGATTTGATCCGTCAGCTTTATTTTTGAAATATTGTATATTGAATTTAAAATTATTGCAGCGATTTCATTAAGTTGGATTGGCGTGTGAATGATTTTATATGGTCTATAATTAAAATTATGGTCTTATAATAAATATATTCGTTATAACGTTTGGCGCTGTCAGGTTTGAATATGATTGTAAAAAAAGAATTGATTCGGCTTATTTGTATAATATGTGTACCTTTTTTTCTGGTCACTAACGTGTCTGCTGAAATTCCTGCCGATGTTCTAAATGCAGCTAATAAAGGCGATGCGAATGCTCAATTTTCGGTTGCAAGGTCTTATCAGCTTGGAAAACGAGTTAAGAGTGACAAGAAAAAAGCGATTGAGTGGTATACAAAAGCTGCTAATCAAGGACATCTAGAGGCCAGTTATAGATTAGGATTAATTTACTATAAGGGCATTGGCGGATATAAGATTGATTTGAAGCAAGCCTATAAATATATTTCTAAAGCTGCAAATGGTAACCATAAACGTTCACAAACTCATTTAGCAAAAATGTATGATAAAGGCCATGGTGTTACTAAAAACGAAACATTATCAGATTATTGGTACGACCAGGCATATAATAGCAAGATCCAGCCACTTGACGTTTATTTAAGCGAAAAAAAGAGTGAAGGAAAAGCACCTTCAAATATTAAAAATGATCCAGTTGTAAAAAAGACAATATCAAAACAAAAGAAATCTTCGCCTGTTGTCAAAAGAGATGTAATTAAATTTCCTGGTTCAGTTTTATCTAAAAGCTGGAAGGAAAACAATAAGCCATCAGTATATTTAAAATCATCCAGTACTAACTGTAAAAAGAAAGGCAAGAAGCTTTCGTGTACTTCATCTAAACGTAAAGGCCGTCACTCGACAGGACTCTATACCTATAAAGTTAAGTCTATTATTACAAAAGGGGAGTCATCCAAAGAGTTTAAGGTTGTATACCGTAAACTGTATCTTTCAGTTCCTGAAGAATCAGTGGGAGGATATGATGATGAAGATGCGCCTGCAGATGATAATAAATTAACGACTGGCTGGGAAAAGAGTTCTCATAAACTTAGTTGTAAGTTCGAATCTGGCCGTTCTATTTTATGTAGGGCAGTTGGTGAAGACGCATTTTATATTAAGGCTAAGTAAAGCATGTTTTATGAATGGCAGTGTCATTCATAATTTCTAATTACACCTGAGACAATACCCAGTACGTTAACTTCGTCGTGACTGAAATACATCGGTTTCATGCTAGGATTTGCAGGTTGCAGACGAATCCCATCTTTTTCAATATAAAATTTCTTTAGTGTTACCTGGTCGCCATGAATCAGTGCCACAACAGATTGGCCATTTTCAGCAGTTTCTGTTTTATTGATGATGATAACGTCGCCATCTTCAATATTGTCATCAATCATTGACTGACCGCTAACCCTCAGAGCATAGGTGTTTTTTCGCACCATATTGGCGGGAACGCGGATTCTTTCCTGTTGCATGATGCGTTCAATCGGTGATCCGGCAGTGATGTTGCCTAATAATGGAATTTCAACCAGATCTTCATGCTCACATTCAAGTTCTTCAATTGTCGGTGACCAGACAGGACGAGAATTCTTTAAAAGCGTGTGTACATTATTCATACTGGATTCCATAAATCACATGTGTGGTTAATTTTTAACACATAAAATCAATAAAATCAAAGATATATTGTCGTTTCTTAATCTAGTACCAGCTTATTGTCTTCTAAGTGTATGTTTGAATTGCCAGATAAGAACTGTTTTATACTTTCACCAACAAGCTGTTTGCGCCAGCCCTGATAAAGAGGGCTGGCAGCATCACCACAAACAATCTTAACCAGATCTTTTTTATTACATATAAAAGCAGGGCTGATCTGATTTTCAGCCGCGCTGATCTGAACAATAACAGAAAGAATATCAACAATGGCTGACTGTTCCATAGAAGGCTTGTGTTTACGTGCAAATTTTGGCCATTCTGATTCGGGTTTGTTAAGTCCTGTTCGAACACATTCGAGTAATTGTTTAAAGTCGGGCTCTTTGAGTCTGGGATTGATTTGGCGAATTTCACGGATGCCAGATATCGTGTCTGGTTGTTGATTTGCAATATCTACAATGGAGTCATCAGATAATACATGTTTGCGTGGTCTGTCTTGTAAGATAGCCTGCGTTTCTCTCCAGTCAGCCAGCTCCTGTACGATTGATAATTTTTTAGAAGGTAAGCGATTAGCCGATTTAATTTTTTTCCACATTGATCGTTTATCAGCCTGAAACGTTTCCTCACTGGTGAGTTGTTTAAAATCATCATCCAGCCAGTTGGTGCGGTTTAATTCGTCAAGCCTTTTTAGCATCATCGGATATACTTTTGCCAGATGAATAACATCGCTTGCAGCGTAATCCAGTTGTTTGTCGTTTAGCGGTCTTTTGGTCCAGTCGGTGCGCGTCTGTGATTTATCAACGTCAATATCTAACAGGTTTTTAATCAGATTGGCATAACCAATTTGTTCACCATAACCCAACAGTGAAGCGGCTACCTGTGTGTCAAAAATGGGTTTAGGTAGATGCCCCTGAAGATTAAAAAATATTTCATAATCCTGTCTGGCTGAATGTAATACTTTGGTGATTTCAGGGTTATTTACGAGTGTAAAAAAATCATCAAGGTTATCAATTGCTAATGGATCGATGACATAGGTAGACGATTCGTTCGCAATCTGAATTAAAGCCAGTTTAGGGAAATAGGTTTTCTCTCTTAAAAACTCAGTATCAAGTGCAAGAAAATGACTGTTTGCCAGTTCATTGCAGCATTTTTTTAATGCCTGAGAAGTGGTAATCATTTGATAATTCATTTTTTAGGACCTAATAATTCTATTTGATAACCGTCTGGATCTTCAGCGAAAGCAATAATTGTCTGGCCAGCATTCATAGGACCTGCTTCGCGGATTATTTTACCGCCTTGTTGTCGGATGGATTCTGTTGCCTGATAGATATCATCAACTTCAATCGCAAGGTGACCAAAACCGTCGCCAAGATTATATTGCTCAGTGTCCCAATTATAGGTTAGTTCAAGTGCTGTGTTTTCTGATTCATTGCCATAACCAAGGAATGCTAAGGTAAATTTTCCATCGGGATATTCTTTTTGTCGCAGTAATTGCATGCCTAGAACATTGGTATAGAAGGCAATTGATTTTTCTAAGTTACCTACGCGTAACATGGTATGTAAGAAACGCACATTGTTCTCCTTGTCTTATTTTCAGATTGTATGTTGACGATGCCATTCATAAAGACAGATGCTCAGAGCATGGCTGACATTCATGGAGCCGTTATTTCCGTACATGGGAATATGAACAGCGGCTGTACATTTTTGCAGAATATTATCAGGAATACCATTTCGTTCAGAGCCAACTAAAAAACTGCAGCTTTTTGGCAGGCTGCTGTCAAAGATGTTTTTTGACAGGCTAGTTATTTCTATTGCGATTAACTCAGGTAAGGATAAATATTCGATATTAAATTTTTCGTAAGACCAGTATTCGGTGTCAATGGAAGCTTGAGTGTCGCGTGAAACGCGTTTTACGGTTTTATTATTGTCGAAACGATTGATAGTTTTTTGTACAAATATTATTTTTTCTGAAGCTGTTGCATCTGCAAGCCTGTATATGCTGCCGACATTAGCGGGTGTCTGAGGGTCAATGGCGATAATGAAGGGACCACGAGTTTTTTTTATTTTTTGTTGTTGATCGAACAATGTCTGACTATCTGTTCTGGTCCCTGCATTATCAGTTGTCATTATGATTTAGAATCAATCACACGGTGTTTGGCTTTGATGAATTCTTTATGCGGTACATGCAGCAATTCAGAGACTTTTCGTAAGTAGTGTTCTTCGTATTTGTCGAGCTCATCATCGGCATAAGCAATGTGCCAGAGGTTCTCAATGATCGTGATTTTTTGTGTATTATCGTATTCTTTATTAATTAACTTTGCAAAGCGGTAGTAGTCTACTGCGTTTTTGCTTTCTTCTTCGGCAAGTTCAAACAGGGACTCCGTTTCTTCGTCACTTAATTCAAAGTCTTGTTTAATTAATGCTTTAACCATGTCATGTTCAGTCTGGTCGATCTTGTGATCCATGCGTATCATTTCAATCAGTAAAGAAGCGCTGGCTAGTTTTAGCGTATGTTCAGGATCGATCGTCTCATTTTTAGAGCTCAAGTTTTTGTCAAAAAAATCCAGAATAGTTTTAATCATTGGGTAATAGACGCCGTGTCTTCAGTTGCTTGTTGTGGGAACATAACCAGATGGTCAACATCTAAGGTAATGCCAATTTTTTCATTTAACTGATGATTATGATGACTACTGGCAATACATAAAATTGTTTTGTCAGATCCTAGCTTTAGCGTGTAAAGAAAATCAGAACCGCGAAAAAGTCTTTCTGTAATTACCAGCTGTAGACTGCTGTCATCGTCATGGATAATATCATCAGGACGAATTAATAAATCCAGTTTACAACCTACTTCACATTGCTCAGGAACGGAGCCAGTTATGATGCCAAGTTCGGTTTCTATTTGTTGGTTACCAATATATTTACCCGCTATGAATGCGCCCTGACCGATAAAGTTAGCAACAAAACGTGTAGATGGCTGATGGTAAAGGTTGTAAGGCGTATCCCACTGGACCAGTTTACCTTGATGAATCAAGCCGATATTATCGGCCATTGCAAATGCTTCGTTTTGATCATGTGTAACAAGAATGGCGGTGGTATTTTGTTGTTTAAGTATGTCACGAACCTCTCTGGCCAGTTGTTCACGTAATTCAACATCAAGGCTTGAAAAGGGTTCGTCTAATAATAAAATGTCAGGTTCAGGAGCTAATGCCCTTGCCAGAGCAATACGCTGCTGCTGACCACCAGAAAGTTGATGAGGGTATTTTTTGTTGCTGCCTTTTAGTCCGACCAGCTCCAGTAACTCATCGCAGCGATCTAGTTGTTCGCCGTCATTCATTTTTTTGCTGAGGCCAAAACGAATATTGGCTTCGATATTTAAATGAGGAAATAGTGCAAAGTCCTGAAACACCATACCGATATTACGATTTTCAGGGGCCAGAACAGAGTTGGCATTACTGACTATATGGTCTCGTATTTTAATTTCACCAGCATCTGGTTTTTCAAATCCGGCAATGGCTCTGAGCAAGGTTGTTTTTCCACATCCGCTTGGACCTAACAAACAACTGATTTGTCCTTCTTCGAGTTCGAAGCTGATATTTTCAACGACGGTGTTGTCTCCATAGGCAACGGAGATATTATTTAATGTTAGAAGGTTGTTCATGTTTTCTGTTTGTTAATCGAAAGGCTTAATAGGATGACAGGTATTATACCTGCAATAACAATACTTAGTGCAGCTGTTGATGCATCGGCCAGTCTTTCATCAGATGCTAATTCATAAGCCCTTACAGCCAGTGTATTAAAGTTAAAAGGCCTGAGTATCAGTGTCGCGGGAAGTTCTTTTAAAACGTCTACAAAAACTAACAATATAGCGGTTAATAAACTACGTCTCATAAGCGGCATATGGATACTTAATAAAACCTGTCTTGGGTTTAAGCCTAGTGATCTTGCAGCATCATCCATCGAATGTTTAATTTTACCCAGAGCGGCCTCAACCGTACCGACCGAGACGGCCAGAAATCGAACCATATAGGCAAACATCAGAGCAAATAAGGTACCACTTAAAAGTAATCCACTGGATACATCAAACTGCGAACGTAACCAGCTGTCCAGAGTATTATCGACCCATGCCAGTGGTAGCATGATGCCAATAGCAATAACGGTGGCCGGGATGGCGTAACCCATACTGGCGATTCTGACGGCAAAGCGAATCAGTCGTGTATTTTGTAAGCGCTGGCCATAAGCCAGTAGCAGGGCGATGACTAAAGCTAATATGGCTGCGCTGCCTGCCAATGAAAGACTGTGCCAGGTTAAGGTCAAAAACTCACTGTCTACCATCTCTTCATAGGTTTCAAGAGCCCATTGTGAGAGCTGCATAAAGGGCAGTATAAAACCCCATAAAACTGGCATCAGGCAAGCTAAAGTGGCCAGCCACGCTTTGCCCGGAGAAAGTGATAGATGAGCACGTCTTTTCTCTCTGTTTGATGTATGAAAGTATCGGGCCTGTTTTCTGGAGATTCTTTCTAATGTTATTAGTATTAATACAAAGATGAGTAATACCGTCGAAAGCTGAGCAGCTGCGCCACTGTCATTTAGCCCGAACCAGGTTCTGAAAATACCGGTAGTGAATGTGGAAATGCCAAAATATTGAACGGTTCCATAATCTGCCAGTGTCTCCATTAACACCAGTGATAAGCCGGTAATAATAGCTGGCCGCGCCATGGGTAATGCTACTTTAAAAAAGCTTTTCCAGGCGCCCGCTCCCAGGCTTCTGCTGGCTTCCAGTGCAACGATTGATTGTTCCAGAAAAGCAGCGCGAGCCAGCAGGTAAACGTAAGGATAAAGTACCAGTGAAAGCATCGATGTGGCGCCCCACATTGATCGTATTTCTGGGAACCAATACTCGCCATACGACCAGCCAAACCATTCACGAAGATTGCTTTGAATCGGACCTGAAAAATCCATCATGCCGGTATAGGTATAAGCGATGATATAAGCCGGTAAGGCCATGGGTAATAGAAGTAACCATTGGAAAACTTTGCGGCCGGGAAATTTATAAACACTGGTTATCCACGCCGTGGTAATACCCATTGTTAATGTGCCAAAACTCACGCCAATGATTAATTGCAGAGAATTCAGAACATAATCAGAAAGCACGGTTTCAGTCAGGTGCTGCCAGACTTCACCTGCAGGCTGGAAGATGTAACTGAAGACGGTAAGAACGGGAACAGCACATAACAAAGCGACCAGAAGCACAGAGAGGTGCCACCGGTCGAGGTATGTTCTGAAAGGCAACGATTTCATTGCATGTTGAGGCAACGATTCGGTATCAGGCATTATTCATTATGTAATTTTGTAAGCCATTAAAAAACAGTTAACTATTTTATTTCCAACCTGCCCGATCCATTAGCTTAACCGCTGTCGGGTTATTTTTGCCCAATATGGAGAGGTTAATAGCGTCTGATTTAAACGCACCCCAGCTTCTTAATAAGTCGCTGGCTTCAACATCATCGCGGACAGGGTATTCATGATTGGTTTCAGCATACCATTTCTGCGAGTCTTTATTAGCTAAAAACTCCAGTAAACGGACAGCATTGTCGCGATTGGTTGCATGCTTGGTGATACCCGCGCCGCTGATGTTAACGTGAGCGCCTCGAGTTGACTGATTAGGCCAGAACAATGCCATTTTAGATGCAGCGATTTTGTCTTTCTTTTTCTTGCCAGCTAACATAGCTCCAAAGTAATAAGTGTTGGCGATAGCAATATCACATTGTCCGGATGCAGCAGCGCGAATCTGGTCACGGTCACCACCTCTTGGTGGTCGGGCCATATTTTTTACCAGACCGGTAGCCCATTTTTCAGTAGCAGCAACACCATTTGCGGCAATCATTGAAGCGATCAGAGACTGGTTATAAATATTATTGGATGAGCGAATACAGATGCGACCTTTAAATTTCTGCTCTGTAAGTGACTCATAGCTACTTAAATCAGCTTTATTTACTTTATCTTTCACATAAAAAATGGGTCTTGCACGGACTGATAGTCCGTACCAATAGCCATCAGGCTCACGATAATTGGCAGGGATAACAGCGTTTAGCGTTTTTGACTGGACAGACTGAAGAACGTTGGCCTGTAGAGCTCTGTTGAGGCGGCCAGCATCAGTGGTTATTAGAAGATCTGCAGGTGTGTTGCGTCCTTCGCTCTCGAGTCTTTTGAGAAGGGCGTCGGCTTTACCTGTAACCAGATTTACATTAATACCGGTTTCTTTAGTAAAACGCTTCAATAGAGGTTTAATCAGGGCTTCTTTTCTGGCTGAATAAACATTAACTTCAGTAGATGCAAGGCTCTGAGTGTTGATGATGCTGAGCAATAGAATAGAGCTTAAAATGCTTTTAAATGGTGATATGGCCACGTTAATTAAGTCCTCAAGGTTGCAGGGAGCTAGACTATACCCAAATGATAATAAAAATGCAAATGATATCCATTATCATTTAGGGTGTGTTTTATTTAATTATAATGGAGTGGTTTTATATAGGTGGTTTTGGTGAAGTTTTTTAATGAGATATTGATTTAACTCAAGCTGGTTTTTGGTGGTTTTTATTCATAACGCTAAAAATAAATGGAATTTATTAAAAGGTGGTGACTCTTATTATGTAAGTTTATTAATAAGATCTGGAGAGAACATTGTCTCAGAAAATGAAATTAGGTTTGTTTTTACTACTTGGCATGTTTTCAATACAGGTTAATGCAGCCGCACCTGATATCAAAGCCAGAGATATCGATGGCAAAGTCCATAATGTAAATCAGTATATCGGTAAAGGTAAGTGGACGGCGGTTGTTTTCTGGGCTCATGACTGTCATGTTTGTAATCAGGAAATTCAGCATATGACTTTTTTTCATGATGACCATGCTAAAACCAATGCAACTGTATTAGGTATATCGATGGATGGTTTTGAGCAAGTTAAAAAATCCAGAGAATTTATTGAGAAACATGAACTTAATTTCCCGAATTTACTAATTGAATTAAGCCAAAAAGAGTTTATGAAGTTTGGTGGCGGGAAGTATGTTGGAACCCCTACATTTTATTTATATAATCCTACCGGGGAGTTATTGGCTAAAAATATTGGTCCGGTATCACCAGAAGATCTGGAAAAGTTTATCAAAGCGAATTAATAAACTTAACTTCATTCATTTAATTAATTGAACTAAATACAGAACCCAATGCGTGGTCGAAGACTGAATGGTGCATGATGATTTGAGCAGTGCCACCTTTGAGTTCTTCGGCAAATGTTTCAGCATCCTTTTCTACAACGCGTTCACCGTTGTGATCCACAAATACCAGTAAAGCTTCTTCCATGATGATGACAGAAAGTTTCAGACGACGGATTTGCTGGTTTTCCATAGTGATCTGGAACCAGACACCCGGTCTGACATCACTAGGTAGTAACTGAAGTTTCTCTCTTAAATCAACCGGTTCATCAGGATGTGGAGCTGCTTCTAGCTGGTCTTCACTGAAGGATTCTTCTGCTTCAGTTTCCTGGGCTGCATTTATTTCTTCATCACTAGCAATCGGTGTATCCATGACTGGCATGGTGGAAAGCTCTGGTTGATTCAGTGCCTCATCAAATTCATCAGTGTCTAGTAAGTGTTTGAAGGTTTCACGCAAATCATGCATGACTTCATCAAGATGTTCTTTGGCTCTTTTCGAGCGTTGTAATCGTTTTTCGACCCGCTCAGTCAACTTTTCATGATTTTCCTGAAGGAATTTGTATTCTTTGACATTTGAAGGTGGTTGTACTCCTTCAATTAATTCACCCAGCGTAGTGATCAGAAAGATCCATTCATCATTTTGCTTGCCGTGCTTGATGTAGTGGTTAAACATCATGGTTGGCCATAATTTAAGAACAAGCTTATGAACCAGTGAGGGCAGTTTCTTCTCTAAAGTACTTTTGCGTAATTCCCATAAAACAATTTTGCGGGCATGTTCTTTTTGAATTTGTTCCTGTGCTTCGCGTTCTTTTTCTTCCGTCTCTGCTTCACGCTTTGCAATGATCGCTTTTACTTTTTCAAGGGCAGTGACGAAAGCATTAATGTCGTTTGCGTAATCTTTAAGTAGTTCTTTGATGATGCTATCAAGCTGATCATAAAGAGGGTCTGTGTGGTCTGTTATACCAACACCAATTTCTGCCATTTTGTCGAGTAATTCTCTGGCAGGGTGGTCGTCATTAACAAAAAATTCCTGGTCAAGCATGGATGCTTTGATGACAGGTATTTGTAAGGTCAGTAGTAAGGCTTTGATTGTGTCAGAAATACTGGTGTCATCAATGATGGCATCAAAAATCAGCTTGATAAAATCAATGGTTTTTTCAATAACCTGATTTATCTGTTTGGTTATCGTACCGCCTTGTTGACTGGCAATGGTTGAAAGCAGAGCTTGTTTAATTGCTGCAGCATCAATTCTTTCAATAACCGGTGGAGCGCTTTGAATTTGTGTATGTGTGACATTCTGCATTTGTGTTAATGCAGTCAGAACATCTTTATGCCCATAGAATTGTGGATCACCATCAACTGAACCGGCAGCAGCTGAATCATTACCGATAAAATCCTGAATGATTTCGCTGGCTTTTCCTATGGGGTAGCCGCCAATGTTTTTATTACCATATTTTTTTACTAATTTTGCGGCATTGGCTTCTTGTGCGGTTTGTGCAGGTGAATGGCCTCCACGACCTGAGCCGTTTCCTGTTTGATTCGCTTCAGGATCTGCTTCTCCTGTGGAGCCGCCACCACCGGAACTACCACCGCCGGAACCAGCGTCGTTACTTGCGTCGCTTTCACCGGAGTCTGTACCTTCGCCATGACCACTTCCGCCTAAGCTAGCTCCTTCATTACGTTGTGCATGGAGTTTAATTTTTGGTAATACGCCTGCATCAATGAGCAGCTTATTCAGTGTGTCATAAAGAATATCCAGTTTGCTGGCAACTTCATTATCAAAAAGTTTATAGAGAATAAGTTTATCTGCAGTTGAAACGTCTAGAATAGTAATGCATTGCTGAAATGCTTCACAAAAATGTAAGGGTGTTAATGCATCTTTCTTGAAGATCATCGGGGTTTGTTCAGCTAAAAATTCAAATCGAATTTCTAGTTTGCCAATGGCTTCATGAAACTTATCAAAAGTTTTAGCAGAGATGGTGTTAACTAAGACTAGTTCATCCATTGTGTCCTGACTGACAAGACTGAGTTCGTCATCATCGTCATCATCTTCAATAGTTTCTGTTGAAGGTGACAGGGCACTAATAGGTTTGAGGTATGTTCTTAGTGAATCGGATAATCCACGGCTAAGGTTAGCTTTGTCGGTACGGATACTATGAAGCAGATCAAAATACTGTTTTTGTTCTTCGTTATTGCTGGCTTCATTGGCAAGTTCAAAAAGAGCTGTATCCGCATTGTTAAAAAATGAGGTAAACAGGTCTTTTAAATGAAAGTTCAGTGTGTTTTTCAGTTCACTGACAAGTTCATTATAGTTAATTTGGTCTGAGTTGTTACTTTGAGCGCTCATTATAACTTACTGTAAGTCCTTACCATTGATTATTAGTCGAGTTCCATACCCAGATGAAGATCTACAAACGCGAGGCCAATTCCATTTTCGTCTTTATGAACAACAACGGCCGTATCATTTGGTAAATCAATCGTGATATCTTGATCAGGTAGTTTTTTAACGGTAACCATTTCTCCTAATGGAGGAAATGTTTCATTCGGGAGTAAGACAAAAATACCGCCTTCACTTATATTTCGTGTTGTACATTGGTGTATGGTGCCATCAGGATAGATAATTTCTACCTGCATAGCTATTGTAAAACGTTCGAAACGTCTCTGGTCGCGCCCTGTTGGAATTGCCATAAGTATTTTTAACTTATTCCCTGAGTCTATTTATTATATATGTGTGATATTCATCATTTTAGCTTAAAAAAGCAAGTTTACTAGCCAATATAATAATATTAATCAGGAATTATCTATTTAATTTGTGCTGGGAGAAAGAAATCAAATATTAGACGTTGCCAACGAGAGAGTAATTTATGATGACATAACTATGGGTTATATAAATGCTGCAAGGTCTATGTGTAAATGATTAGGGTCGACGCAACCGGTAATTGACAGCTTGTGTCCGCTATCAATGGGGTCGGCCAGATTGAGGTCTACTGGGTGAATGAAGTGTTCTTGTCTTGCGTTGTATATCATTTTTACTTTTGGGTGCAGTGAATCCTGATCAGTGATTTCGTTAACTATTGCAATACAACCGTTACTTAAACGCACCAAGCTACCTACCGGATATATACCAATGCACTTAATAAATTGTTTAATTAAAAGATTATCAAACAGTTCGTCGTTGCTTTCTAATAGTTGCTTTAAAACATGTGTAGGGGCAGTTGCATAGCTGTATGTTGTTTCTGATGTCATTGAGTCGTATACATCGACCAAACCAAGAATTTGAGCAATCGGATTAAGTTCGTTACCTGTCAGTCCGTCAGGATAACCTGATCCATCAAGTCTTTCATGGTGTTGCTGAACTAATGTAATGGTGAGCGGAGTTATACCAATCGTTGAAGAGAGTAATTTCACTGAATGATCGACATGCTTTTGAATTTCAATGAACTCATGCTCATTCAAGTGTCCCTTATTTCGTATGAGTCGGTCATCCAGTTTGGTTTCGCCAATATCATGCAATAACGCGGCAATTCCCAGTGATATGACTGTGTCGTAATCGAGTTTTTTCCATTTACCAAAACAGACGGCAAGTACACAACTATTAATTGCATGATCATAAAGGTATGTGTTTTTATGCCTGATTTGATTGACGATTAATAAAGCGTCCTGATTGCGGATGACAGAGTCAGTAAGATGTTTGACTGATTTTTTAATGTCACTGGTATCAAGTGAGCGTCCCATCTTTACATCATAAAAAGCATTATTGACAGACTCAACAACTTGTTTTTTAAGTGGTAAAGCTGTTTTAAGTTCGTCTTCAAAACTGGTTTGTTCTAATTCGGGTAAAGGTGCTGAGGGAATGGGTACGCGATTGTTTTTCTTAACCCGCGTGATTTCTATTTGGTGTTTAAGCGATTGAAGGCCTGGCTCAGTGACATCATGGCCTTTAGTTGTATCAATAGTGACCTGATCTGCGCCTGTATCTTGAATGTTACGAAGCAAGTTTTTATTATTGACATTGGTCTGTGTTTTTACACCAGGAAACAGGGACAGGTTGAGGTCAATATCATGTATAAACATGCCAATTCTGAGTTGTGATACGGGGATTTGTTTCAGCATTTTCTATCAATAAACAATAAGTTAACTGTTTATTGATTTTAGTTCAAAATTTCAAAATCTGCAGTTATGGGTATCGAATTAGCATATCTGTCTGATGAAAGGTGCTATGCCAAAAAGTGAGGTCTGTTTAAAGAAGAAATATCACTCAACAGGCGTTACTTTATCGATTATTGACTGTAGTGCCGTTTTACTGCGCTGGCTAATGGGTAGTTGCTCCATCAGTCTGAAATTACGAATCGAGAAGAAGTTTTGTCCGGAAAAAAGTAATTCATCTACATGTTGTAAATGGGACTCAATATTAATACACCAGTCATTCCAGATGGCTATTTCTTCATGGTCACAATTAGCGATGAGTTGTTCGGATAGCTTATTCAGGGGGTCTTCGAGGCTATTGAAAATAAGTCTTCGAATATTGGTGGTCAATATCTCTAAACCTTCAAGTTTACCAATAATACTTTCCTGATACTGAGTATCTTGAATATTTCGACTATTGAGTTCATTGATGGGTTTTAGTGTTTTACAGGCAATTTCTGGAGATTTACTGTGGGACATATTTTCCAGTAATGATATCAGCTCCCATGGAAAGTGAGTCTGGAAATACGATAAGTTTCGATAGAGCCATTCTGCGCCACGTTTTTTCTTCTTCAGATGCTGTAGTCGTTTTAAGTAATGTTTTTTATGGGAGATAACTTTTTGAATGTTTTGTAAGTGAGAGCTTAGGTTGTCTGCTTCAAATACAGGGTCAGAGCTTAAAGTTATTTCTTCATCAGGTACGCTTGTAAGTAATATTTCAAGCGTTTCGAGGGATATTTCAGAATCGCGTCTGGTTGGTTTTTGCGGGGGGCAGTTGTCCTGTGAATGATGTTTTGGCGAAAATACAGTGTTGATAGTTTCGCCTTTCATCAATGCAGGGTCGTCGCATGATGCGGAATGCTTATCGAGCGCTTTGCGTATAGCAAAGTTCGTTCAATCATTATATTCAACATCCTGTTTTGCAGTGGTGCTGAGTTGAAACAATTTTTTTGTGTGTCCAATTTGCTGTTTTGTATAGTCATCTTTGGCTAAATTTTTAATCTTGTCAAATGTTTTTAATTTAAAAAATAACTGAGCGGATTTTATTTGAGATTTAATAGTTTGCAACTGATCATTAAAATTAATGCACCATTGATACCAGTCGTCGCGTTCAAACTCACTTAACTCATCTGTCTTTATTCGGGATAGCGTTGTTAATGGACTGAATAAATGTTCACTTATTAAACTCAAAAAATGCAGGTTGATAATATCGCCATTATGTATCGGAGGAGTTTTAGCGTTGGCAGAGTGTGATAACTGAGTGAGTATTTCAGCAGGACACAGTAATTTGAATTCACTGATTTGCTTGTCCAGCCAATATGCTCCGTTCTCAGCATTTAATAAATCTTCGATCTCATCATGAATACTGTTTTGACGGTCCAGTAAATTACAGATAGTGAGTAGTTGTTGTTGTTTGTGAACAGCATCATCAAATGAATTTTGGCAAGTATTTAGCTGGTCGCCTGATAATAGCTGGTGCAGCTGCTCAGTGCTCAGGGAATATCCATTGGTATTGGGAGGTCGTTTCGCTCCATCGCCGGATTGATTTGCTTCTTTATGCACATCTTTGTTGTGGATGTGTTTAGTTTGCATTCGGTCTATCCCATTTAATGAATGTACTTATTGTTATTCTGGCAACAGATTCTAACTTCAATAAAATGATAAAAACAGCGGCTTATATCAATCATTGCCTATTTTTATCTGTTTTATCTATATATTCTGATGATGTAAGCACATAGTCCATTCTAATAAATACGTATTATGAGTTTTGGTGTTTATCTTTAAAACAAGTTTGCCCAGTCTTTAGTACTACTAATTTATTTAATCCGCCTACTAATTATCAATGAGTGTCAGTTTGACTGTAGACAAACATAAGTTAAGTGCCAATGGATCAGCATTTAGTAGAGATTGCTTTACTATAAATAGCGTAGTGAGATATTGTCAAGCACAATATATGGTATGTTTGCTCTGTGGATAAGTTGTGGGTTAAGTGTGAATTACTTATGGATAGTGTGTGAGGGAAATTAAAACCTTTAAAAATCATAGAGTAATAGCAATGAAGTATTGTGTGAGATTGATTATTTAGCCACTATATATGGTGGTTGTGCATTGCCGTTTATCGGTGAGATTGTATCCAGTTATCACCTGAATGTCAGAGCATTAGCTGGCTTACAAAATAGATGAGTAGCAATAGTTGAGAAAAATGGATGATTATTTGAAGTTTCTTTAGAAGTTGTAGAATTTCAGCAGGTGATCTTTTTAATTTTTGTGAATTATTAAGCTGAATTTGTTGATGTTGGTAGATCATTGCGGGGAGTAAGTGTGTGAGAAGTAGCACATATGTCATGCCCAAAATGGCAAGCAAAAAACCTGTTTCACGGGATCCACCAAATATGGCTAATACTCCGCTAATGAGTGATATAAACAGGTTAAAGCGATAAAAGCGCTTAAATAACCAGAGGTGTTCAATGCTCTCAGGCCAGGTTTTTAGTAACGGTTTATGAAATAAGCTCAGAAGCAAAAAGCCGCCGATTTGTATGCCGCAACCGGTTGAAGCCATTAAACGCAGAGATTCGAGTAGTGTCATCACGCTATTGTAACTGATAACGATAACCACCATGAAAATACGGTAGTATGAAGTTCGGATTTAATGATAGTATATTAGGATTAATTAATCTGTTTTTGCCTGTTTAATCAACGCTAAAAGGGTGCAATGTGGCTGTCATTGAATTAACCAAAGAAAATTTCGAAGAAACCATAACAACTAATGATATCGTTTTTATAGATTTCTGGGCACCCTGGTGCGGGCCGTGTAAGTCTTTTGCACCGATCTATGAAGAAATCGCTGAGAAAAATGAGGGCGTCGTGTTTGCTAAAGTGAACACTGAGGATGAGCAGGAATTAGGTGCACATTTTCAGATCCGTTCTATCCCGACACTGATGATTTTCCGTGAACAGATTGTTCTATATTCTGAAGCGGGTATGCTTCCTGCGCCAGCGCTTCAAGAGATTGTTGAAAAAGTAAAAAGTCTGGATATGGATGAAGTTAGAAAAGACATTGAGTCTGATCAGGAAAACGCCTGATTAAACTATGAAGCCTGATTATATTTATAAAATCAGGCTTCATGCAATATTTAGTTCAAATTGTTCCAGTTCGTAATCATAGATTCTGCTTCATCAATTTCAGTCTTTTTAAGACGGCTTTTTAGATAGCTGATTTTTTCTCTGCAATGCTAAAATCTTGATTCGCAGCTAATGAGTACCAGAGATAAGCTTTAACATTGCTTTTTGCCGTTCCCTCGCCTTTGTAATAAATATTACCTAACATGTGTTGAGCTGTTTTCCAGCCTTTCTGAGCCAGTTGTTCAAATTTTTTGAACGCTTTTTCTGGTGACTTTTCTTTACAGTGACGGCCTAACAAATCTGCCATGGCTTCACTGAATAATGTGTGGTTTTTTCCGGCGTTAAAATCGGAGTCAGCATGCGCTGTAGCATTTAGTGAATAGCTGGTTAGAAACAAACAAATCAATAAAAAAGGCTTTAACATTTTTATAATCCTGTTAGTTAAAAAATCTGGCAGGGTTATGGTTACTGAAAAGTCAGGTTGCTGTAAGTCTTTTCTGAAAGAGGTGGCGGAATAATCAGAAAAAAGGCCGGATAAACCGGCCTTTTTCTATCAAAAGTTTTAGTGCTAAGCTTTTGGTAATTTCTTCAATGCATCTTTTTCCCATTTTTTCAGGAACGATTTCAATGCTTTATCGCCCTCAGTAGTCGCTTTGGTTAACTGGTTCACGTTTGAAGTGAGCTGTTTCAGTTCTGCTTTAGTGTCTTTCAGTGTTTGTTTAGCTTCTTTGAGCTGAGCCTGTAGTGCCTTTATAGGATCGGCTGGCTTAGTTGCTTTCTTTTTCACAGCTTTTTTCTTAGTCGCTGGTTTTGGTGCGGGCTTTTTGGCAACTGCTTTTTTGGCAGATGCTTTTTTAACTGCTTTAGGCTTTGGTTTGCTTATACTGGCTTTTTTCGCTACAGGCTTTTTGGTCGCAGGCTTCGATTTGGCAGGTTTAGCTACCGCAGGTTTTTTCTTAACTTCATTCTTTGTCGGCGTGCTGGTTGTGCTGGTTGCTACCGGAGTGCTTGCTGGTGGCGTCGTTACAGTCGGTGTGCTTTGCACTGGTGTGGATGATGTAACGGGCGTCGCCGGAGCAGCTACCGGAGTGGTTGCTGGTGATGACGGTTCAGGTTTTTTCTCAACACTTGTATCTGCTGTCGGAGCGCTGTTTGTGCTGGCTGGCGATGCTGCAGGTGTTGGCTGAGCAGGGGTGTCATCAGCTTTAGGTATATTGCTATTGAAACTGTTTGACTTCTCGTCATTCATTGCTTTTTCTCCACCCGGTGGTGTACTGGATTTAATTGAAGTGTGCATTGTACGAACATCTTTGAGTGTAGCAAGTACATGTTTAAAAATATTGTTTATTTGCCCCTGACCTTCAACTATTTTTAGTTTATTTTGATCTTTATAAAAGTTAATTAAAGGCATGGTCTGTGCCTCGTAAACTCTTAAGCGATTGGCTATGGTTTCTTCATTGTCATCACTGCGGTGATGTAACTCCGATCCACAATTATCGCACTGATTATCCATCATTGGTGGCTTGGTATAGATATTAAAGACCGAACCACAAGATTCACAACTTAAGCGGCCACTAAGTCGCTCCATTAAATTGTCAAAATCAACCTGAATCAGTAGCGTGCAATCAATGGGCTGGTGGATTTCATTCAGTAAATTATCGAGTTTGTCGGCTTGTTCAAGATTGCGAGGGAATCCATCAAGAATGAAACCATTACGAGCATCAGGGCGGCTTAATCGTTCTCTGATCATGCCCATCACAATTTCATTAGGAACCAGTTGGCCTGCATCCATAGTGGCCTTAGCTTGACGGCCTAATGGGGTTTGTGCTTTTACTGCGATTCTTAGCAGATCACCGGTTGAGATCTGAGGTATTTTGAAATGTTCTGTCAGCTTTGTGGCTTGTGTGCCTTTGCCTGAGCCGGGTGCCCCTAATAATACGATCCTCATGATCTATCATTCCCCATTAATATAGTTAATTTATTTTTTTTCTATGACTGGATTTTAATCAATGCATAGTCAATGTCGAGAGTTAATACGGTATTTTGGGCTTAATTATTGATTTTTACCGTGTTTTTCTTGGGCTTGGCGTACTTCTGCGGGCGGATAGCAGGTATAATTTAGTTTGATGTCGATATAACAAAGGTTAAGTGAATGAATTTAGAACATATTCCACTGGGTGAAAATGTACCTGATGTAATTAACGTGGCAATTGAGATTCCCGCTCATGGTGCGCCGGTTAAATATGAAGTGGATAAAGAGTTTCGTGCGTTGATTGTGGATCGTTTTATGGGTACCGCCATGTTTTATCCCTGTAATTACGGTTTTGTTCCTCACACCTTATCGGAAGATGGTGATCCGGTAGATGTTCTGGTTATCACACCTGTGCCTGTTATTAGTGGTTCTGTTATCGCCTGTCGTCCTGTTGCGGTTCTGAAAATGACAGATGAGGCAGGAGAAGATTCTAAAATTCTGGCAGTTCCTGTTGAAAAGCTGACACCGCTTTATAGGGATGTGAAAGGCCCCGAAGATCTGCCACAAGAATTACTGGCTCAAATTTCCCATTTCTTTGAACAATACAAAGCGCTTGAGCCAGGTAAGTGGGTTAAAATTGATGGCTGGCACGATGCTGAAGAAGCCAAAGAAGAAATTGTGACCAGTATTGACCGGTACAATCAGGATCATCATATTAGTGACTGATTTGTCTTCTTTGAAAACCAAAGGTTTTGCAATTAAATGTTAGTGTTACGGATTTGACGGCTTTATGTACCGGACACTGATAAAAGATTTGTACATGGAAGTACGAATGTTTAAGCTCCGCGCAATCGTTGCGGCGCTCACTTCTATTGTTCTGATCACTTTACTGCTGGTACGGTTATTTCAGCTACAAATAATCGAGCATGCTCATTTCGATACGCTTTCAGATAATAATCGGGTGCGATTAAAATCAACTGAACCCAATCGTGGTCTGATCTATGACCGCTATGGCATGGTGATGGCTGAAAATCAGCCTACGTTTAGTCTGGATGTAACACCGGAAGAAGTAGATGATATTGAAAAAACATTGATTGAATTGGGTAAAATTATCTCAATACAGGAAACCGATATTAAACGCTTTAACAAAGCCTTAAAGCGACATAAACCTTTTCAGGGTGTCACACTCCGCTCTAACTTAAGTGAAAAAGAAGTCGCGGCTCTGGCCATTAATCGATACCGTTTTCCCGGTGTTGATTTTAAAACGCAGCTGACCCGATATTACCCGATGGGAAGCAGCGCCGTTCATGCGATCGGCTATGTAGGGCGTATTGATGAGGCAGAGTTACAAAGAGTGGATAGCTCTCAATACAATGGTTCCAGCCATATTGGTAAAGTGGGTGTCGAACGTTATTATGAAGAGTCTTTGCATGGCAAGTTGGGTTATAAAAAAGTCGAAGTAAATGTGCAGGGTAGGGTGCTACGTACATTGGAAGAAACTCCGCCGGTACCCGGGAAAGATCTGATCCTAAGCATTGATGCAGGGTTACAGGCAACCGCTGAATACGCCATGGGTGATAACAGCGGAGCACTGGTTGCGATTGAGCCTTCTACTGGTGAAGTATTGGCACTGGTGAGTATGCCAATGTATGACCCAAATCCGTTTGTTCATGGTATTTCAAGGCGGGCTTATAAAGCACTGCAAAAATCAGGAGAACGTCCGCAGTTTAACCGGGCGCTCTCAGGCCAGTATCCTCCTGGCTCAATCATGAAGCCTTTTATTGGTTTGGGAGGACTGGATACAGCACAGATCGGTGTGCACGAAGAGGTTTTTTGTGAAGGTTATTATTTGTTACCTAATGAAGAACGGAAATATCGCGACTGGAAAAAAACGGGGCATTTAGATACTGATATAAAAAAAGCACTGGCAGAATCCTGTGATGTTTATTTTTATCAGTTAGCTTACCGAATGGGAATTGATAGGATTTTTGGCTTTTTAGATTTATTTGGTTTTGGTAAAAAAACAGGTATTGATACGACCGGTGAAAGAACCGGATTACTGCCTTCAAGAGACTGGAAAAAACGCACAAAAAATACAATCTGGTATCCTGGTGAAACCTTGATTACTGGTATCGGGCAAGGATATATGCTGGCAACCCCATTGCAGATGGCTTCTGCCACAGCAACACTTGCGATGCGCGGTGAGCGCAGGCAGCCACACGTGCTGAGAGCAATAAGAGATAATCAGTCAGGTGAAACGCTGAGAAATCAGATTGTGAAACATAAATCCATTACTCTTAAATCCAAAAAGCATTGGTCAAAAATAATCAGTGGTATGAAAGAAGTCGTGCATGGTGTTCATGGTACGGCCCGATCTATAGGTTATGATCTTACCTACAAGATGGCAGGAAAGACTGGAACAGCACAGGTTTATGGTATTGCTCAGGACGAAGAATACGATGAAGAAAATCTGGCAAAAAAATTACGGGATCATGCATTATTTAGCGCATTTGCTCCTATAAAAAATCCAAAAATTGCGGTTGCGATCATTGTAGAAAATGGAGGCAGTGGCGGACAGATTGCCGCGCCAATTGCGAAACAAGTTATCAATCATTACTTACATAAGAATTATGGCAAGAACATACATTAATGATTTAGATTCGCAGGAGTCAGGTGGGCTTAGGATACTTCAAGCCATTCATCTCGACCCGCCTTTAACAATTGCACTGCTCTTGTTAACTGCTTGTGGCCTGGGTGTTTTATACAGTGCGGGCGATCAAAACATTGACCTGATTATTCGTCAGTCGACACGTCTGGTACTGGCTTTTGGTGTGATGATTTTAATGGCCCAGATTCCGCCTCAAAACTTTAAACTCTGGGCACCGTGGATTTTTCTGTTGAGTATCATCCTGCTGACATTTGTTCTGATCCTGGGGGATGTCGGTAAAGGGGCTCAGCGCTGGCTGGATTTTGGTTTTGTACGCTTTCAGCCTTCTGAAATGATGAAGCTGGCGGCACCGATGATGGTGGCCTGGTTTTTTGCAGATAAAGCGCTGCCGCCCGGGTACAAAAATTTATTCGTATCGCTGGTGTTAGTGGTTATCCCAACCATGTTGATTGCAAAACAACCTGATTTAGGTACCTCTTTATTAATTGCGGCTTCTGGTTTTTTTGTTATATATTTTGCCGGGCTGAGATGGCGTATGCTGGCCAGTTTTGGTGTATTGATGACGGCACTGGCACCGCTAATCTGGCACTATATGCATGACTATCAGCGCCGCCGCGTACTGACTTTTTTAAACCCTGAGAATGATCCTTTAGGTGCTGGCTATCATATTATTCAGTCAAAAATAGCGATTGGCTCTGGCGGTCTATATGGCAAAGGCTGGTTGAATGGTACACAATCGCATCTGGACTTTTTACCGGAACGTTCGACAGACTTTATCTTTGCTGTTTATGCCGAAGAGTTTGGGTTCTTAGGCGTGATGTTATTGCTGGCGCTGTACTTTTTTATTGTCATTCGGGGGTTAATAATCGCCTCTAAAGCGCAGGATAGTTTTGGCAGGCTTTTAGCTGGAAGCTTAAGTCTGACATTTCTGGTATATTTGTTCGTAAATGTAGGCATGGTATCCGGGTTGTTGCCGGTAGTAGGCGTACCATTACCGCTGGTAAGTTATGGGGGTACTTCAATGGTGACCTTAATGGCTGGTTTCGGTATGCTGATGTCTATCAATTCTCATCGCAGGCTTTTGAGAAAATAATGGGAAAAGGTCCCGGTTGTGTCAATTAATAGTGGAACAATGAAAATATCTAATAAACTCATTTTTATCTTATGTAGCCTGATCATTTCTAGTAATGTCAGTGCAGAAGCCTCCTATTGGGAACGTCCAGTTGTTAAAGACTTTGTTGGAGAAATGGTAAAAAAACACCATTTTGATGAAGCTGAGCTTAAAGACTGGTTTTCAGAATCTAAAAAGCGGCAGTCCATTATTGATGCAATGATGCGGCCTGCAGAAAAAGTGAAGCCCTGGAAAGATTATCGTTCCATATTTTTAACCGACAGGCGCATTACTAAAGGCGTGGCTTTCTGGCAACAGAACAGAGAATTGCTGGAAAAAGCAGAAGCCAAATTTGGTGTGGCTGCTGAGATTATTGTAGCCATCATTGGTGTAGAAACTTATTACGGTCGCCAGAGTGGGCGTTATCCGGTGATTGATGCATTGGCAACCCTGGGTTTTGATTATCCACCAAGAGCCAAGTTCTTTAAAAAAGAACTGGAGCAATATCTGCTGCTGGTCAGGGACGAAAATCTGGATACAAAAAATACGCTGGGCTCCTATGCCGGAGCAATGGGTAAAGGTCAGTTTATTCCCAGCAGTTATCGTCGTTATGCTGTAGATTTTGATAATGATGGTCAGCGTAATTTGTGGGAGACCACGGATGCTATCGGCAGTGTAGCTAACTATTTTAAGCGTCATGGCTGGCGGCAAAATGAGGCGGTTATTGTTAAAGCCGAAGCCAACGGAAAATCTCATGATAAAGAAGGGCGAATGATGAAGCCGCATCGTTCGATTCAGAGCTTTCGTCAGCAGGGTTTATCGTTTCAACAGAACATAAAGACCAAAAATGATCAGGGTGTACTGGTCAAACTAAATGGTAAAAAAGGTACTGAGTACTGGATCGGCTTGCATAATTTTTATGTGATCAGTCGATACAATCACAGTCCTTTATATTCAATGGCTGTGTTCCAGTTAAGTGAAGAAATTAAAAAGCGGATGAAGAAGGCGCGTTAAATGTTCACCCGATTATTACTGTCTCTGGTTACAGTTATTATACTGGCGTCCTGTGCCAGTCGCGGGGACTATGCGCCGCACGATGCTGCAAAAGTGCCGTCAAATTCAGCCGATGCAGTCCCTAAAAATGAACCTAAAAGTCGTTACGGTAATCCCACTTCTTATGAAGTTATGGGTAAGCGTTATCACGTGCTGAATTCTGCTAAAGGTTATCAGCAAAGAGGTATCGCATCCTGGTATGGCACGATGTTTCATGGTCGCCGGACTTCCAGTGGTGAAACCTACGATATGTACAAAATGACAGCGGCTCATAAAACCTTGCCAATTCCCTGTTATGTGCAAGTAACCAACCTTGATAATAATAAAAAAATAATCGTTAAAGTAAATGACCGGGGACCATTTCATGAAGGGCGTATTATTGATTTGTCATATGCTGCTGCCAAGAAACTGGGTATCAGTGGGACTGGTACGGGTAAGGTAGAGGTTCGTACGGTAACGACCGGTCATCTGCCACTTAATACAGAAAAAACAATCTTACCTGAAACAGCGGGCGGAGATGGTCATATTTATGTACAATTAGGCGCCTTTGGTGCGGTTGATAATGCAGAAACGCTGGCTGATAGATTACGTGAAAACGATTTCAGAACGGTCAGAGTTTACCGAACGGTAAAGAACAAACA
>Ga0316206_1001225_pt1 | contig 24539 bp, 19 predicted proteins | sample 6monthpyrite_MG_FD_204942 | JGI IMG/M metagenome (GOLD analysis project Ga0316206, IMG submission 204942) | Microbial mat bacterial communities from mineral coupon in-situ incubated in ocean water Damariscotta River, Maine, United States -... | ecosystem: Environmental > Aquatic > Marine >... | reverse complement strand
AGTTCCATTTTGGATGAGATGATTTATAGCTGTTTTTGCCAAAGTACTTTTACCACATCTTCTGATGCCTGTAATCGTGATGATTTGTTTTAGCGGAAGATAGCGTATAAGCGTTTGAAGTTGTTTTCTCTTGGCATAGTCTTTAAGAGTACCACTCCAATGCAAATTTTGCTCTTGTAGTATTTTTTTTACCATAGTTCTCTAAATCCTTTTAGTATTAGGAAGTATATTTACCAATATTATACAATTATACGGTTATTTGTCAAGTTTATTGCTATAAAAACATCGTATCTTTGTTAGAAAGATATTTCGCTCTGTCAAACTTGCCATCTGTGATAAATTCTTCATGATTTTGCACAAAATAGTACCCACCAAACTCATAACTAAAATAAGGTAGTTTTTGTTTTTCATTAAATTTCAATATGTTAAATGTAAAAAACTGCATAAGAGAATTTATATGAGATTTTTCAAATTCTTTTTGTGAAAAGTTTTTTATCTCACTCAGTTTTCTAAATTCGTCCCAAACTTTTTGCCCATCAAGTAAATTTCCGTTCAAATAATTCTCATCAATATTTTCAAACTCTTTGACTCCTCTGTATTTTGAAATATCTATCATAAAAGGAAAATAGAGCGTAAAATTTTGAGAGTTTATGAGTGTCATAGTTTTTGAAATCTCTTTATAGTTGAGTTTTTTAAGTAACTCTGCAAAGTTATCATAGTTTGTCAATAGTCCGTTGTTGTAACGCAAACCTTTTGTCTGGATAACTTCAAGAACTTCTCTATAATACTCTCCAAACTCTTTATTTATAAGGATTTCTTTGTATTTTTCTTGCATGAGGTCAAAACCCAGACGGTTATCATCTCTGTAAATTTTAGCTACATCATCCATGTTAAAAAAGTAAACTTTTGAGCCGTTCTTTTTACAGCTTCTGTTTATCCGCCCCATAAACTGCTCTTCACTGTCGAGTGTGGAAATATCTTTAAACCCAACATCCATGTCGATGTCCACACCGGCTTCTATAACCTGAGTTGCGATGATAAGCATGAAGTTGTCTTCTTTACTTTTGTTAATGACAAATTGTCTATAAGCTTTGTTGTCATCTCCACTGAGTTCATAAACATTTTCGTATTTTTCTTTTACAATATCGTAGAACTCTCTTGCACTCTGTTTTTTGATAAATTCAAAAAGAAACTTTTGGTGGGTTTTGATTTTACTCTCTAAAATCTCAGCCAATCTTTCAAAACCTATCTTTTCATTTAAATAAGAAAAATCAACGGACACTCTTTCTTTGAAAAGTTTGTCTTGAAAAAAATAATCTCTTTTTTCCTTTGAAATCAAATCCACAAAGTTATTTTTTTGCTCTAAAAAATAATCTAGCTTCGGTAAAGTAGCTGACATGATGATGATTTTCATATTTAAGAGTGATGCATATTTATCAAAAAATTCCACCATATACCACCAAAGATGGTTGTTATAGCTTTGTATCTCATCAAGGATTATCACGCTGTTTGCCAGTTGCCAAAGTGGAAAATTGTCCTCTTTTGAAGTGCCAAAAAGGATGTTAAACAGACTGACATGTGTAGTAATAATCGCAGGTGAATGAAAAAATAGACGGTTGATGTAAGCATTTGTATATTTTGTTTCTTCATCTTCTTGGTCTATGACATTGAGTGGGGTAATTGAGTTGATGATTTCAATGCGAAGCTCATCTTCAAATATTGCATCAAAAACATTTTTGGTTTGTTCAACCAAAGTGTTAAACGGGAAAACATAAAAAAGCTTGTTAAGATTTTTATCACTATGAAGTAACTTTAAGGCTAAATTTATAGATGTAATGGTTTTTCCACTTCCAGTTGGTGCTTCAAGATAAAAGATGTTTTTATCAAGATTTTGAAGTAGATTTATCTCAGCTTCTTCAAACATTTCTTCTCTGAGTTTATTTATTCCTACAGGCTTGGCAAATCCATTTTTAAAATTCTCAAATTTATTTTTGAGATTTACTTTGTCTTCTAGAGAAAACAAACCAAGATCTTCTGTTGAGGATTTTGTCATGTAGTCAGATGTTGCATAATAATCGGAGGAGATAAGAAAAGAAAAAAGGAGTTTGTTTAGGATGTAAAATTCAAACTGTGGTACATCAAATCTATTTAAATATGCCCAATAGTTTTTTGAAAAATTATCTTTTTTACGATACTCCTCAAACTCTCCTAAACTTCCATGATGTTTAGCTTGATGATATGAAAAAGCATATAGCAAAAATCGAAATTTTTCTTTCGTTTTTCTATCACTCATAAGATCTATTTTTTCTTTGTAATAATCAATAAATTTTTGAGAAGACAAAAAAGAATGGTCACTACTATCACTCTCTTCTGCAAACTCTATAAAGTGAATATTATTCATTTTTTTAGCTTGAAAATATGGATTTGTTTTACCAATATCATGAAGATAAACGCTATTTATAAACATCTCGTTAAGAAGTTCAAAATTTTGAGAATCTATCTTTTTAAGCAAATTTTCTATGATTTTATTGAGATTTTTTGCTTTTGAAATTTTATGAAAATATTCAAGTGTAAGATTTGAATGAGCGATTAATGTCTCATCTGGAGTATGAGCCAAGTATCGCTCATCTATTCCAAACTTAGATAAAAGCATAATTTCTACCTGCATGTTCAAACACATTGTTCGGTAAATTTTCTACCTCGTAATTTGTAAAAATTAAAGCTTCATATTCATAAAAATGGTGCTCTTTTTGTAACCTCATCGGTGACATTTCTTGAAAAATATAAGGAGTTTCATTCTCCTTTGCCCAATCATTAAGCTTATCAAAATCTTTTATAAATAGAGAATCTATATACTTATTTTTTGGTTTAGATAATTCTACACCTTTCACTTCATCAATATTTGCGAAATGATCATTTTTTCCGAGATAAGGGATGAAAATAGATTTTCCAAGTAAAAGATACTCAGCTATTTTCATATATTCATCGCTTCCATCATCAAGTATCATAATCTGCCAAGATGGATTTTCTAGCCATTGTTCTCGTACTATCAAATTGCCACCCGCTTCAAAACTTGCATATCCAACACTATTGTTAAAAACTTGAATCTTTTTACTAAAGTATCCATTTGGAGCAAGAGGCGTAATAGAAATTTTAAGGTGTTGCAGTTTTTCGTAAAACTCTGGATATCTATGGTTATACTCAGGTTGATTTGCTTTTTTTCCTCTGTTTTCATTATGAAGCTGAGTATGTCCCCCAAGCCCAATAATCGCACCAAGTAAACCAAATAATGCTGGTTTATGGATGTTGTTATAGGTAAAGTAAGCATATTGATTAACATCCGGTTTTCTAAAACAAGCAGTTTTAGCACTTAGTTTAAAACTAATTGCCCTCATCTGTTAAAGCTTTTCTTTTGTAAAAATATTAAAAGTATCTAAAGTTGTATTAACACTTAGTTTAAATGGGTTGTAATATACCTCAACACCTTTATATTTTCCATGAATAAGCTTTTCTAGCTTGTTTAAATCTATCTCCCTTTTTTTGCTATCTAACTCTATATAATCGCTTAAATCCGGTAGATAGCACTCTTCATCTTTACACTCCACAAAAAGTGCAAATTCATTTTCACAACCAAATTTCGAGTTAGTATTGTAAGCAGTTGCACTTACTAGTGCCACTTTTTTAAACTCTTTATAGTCATCTTCTATATAACCTAAAAAGTCACCCCCTAAAAGTGTTTTGTATTCATCATAGTTCTTAGGGTTTATCGCAAAACCATAAAAATAATGTGCTTCATCAACTGTGATTTTTGTCCCCAAAGTCGACTGTTTTGCATCCTCTTTTGTAGAGTCTGCAAAAGGTGAAAGTATATCTTGTACTTCTATATTTGTATCATCAAACTTATTAAAACCTTGCCCAAACTGCACGGCACCGGTAATAGAGATATTTTGTCCCTCTTCTGCAAATGTCGCACCAAAATTTTTGACATCTGTAGCATTAAAAAGGTTTTTCATCACCTCTTTAGTATCTGTTTTTTTATCTATCTCACCAAAAAGCAGAGCATATCTATCTGCTAGTTTTCTAGGAACAACAGCACTTTTTTCCTCTTTCCAACTTTTAATAAAAAGCACTTTTTTGCCCTCATTTTCCCACATCTTTTTCATAGGATACTTTAAAGCCTTGTCACTTCCAAATATATCACCATTGCTAACACTTTTTGGTCTCCCAGTAAAATCCGCATTCCAGTTTGCCATTTTTGCTTTTATACCTATGACTCCGTAAACTCTTTTCATATTAATTCTCCTCTTTTTTCATGTAAAATAAATTTTGTGACAAAACACCAACTAAAAGACTATCGCTATCAATAGCATCCTCTTTATCATAAGCCGTTATGAGTGCTAAAGCATTATTAAACTTCGTTTGATTTAACCCTACCTCATGCTTGTATTTGAAAAATGCAAATTTTATTTCATCTTTTAACTTCTTAACATTTTTTGCTCTTAAAAATTGCTCTAACATGTCTGCATCTTTTTTACCTGATTTACTCTTTGAAAGCAGATACTTTATAACTTGACCACTCAAATAAAAAAACTCGTCACCATCTAAACCATCATAGTTTGAACTTTCCAACTTCTCTGTCATCTTTTTTTGCATTGCCCGTATATCCATAATCTTTGCTCCTTTGTATTGTAGTAATGAAAATTTTAGATTTAAACTCTCTTTCGCTTTATATTCATGATTTTGTCTTAGATGTTCTATCACAAAATTTGTGCCGTACTTTTTAATAACTTGATAAAACTCTCTCTCATCATATTTTTTAAAATAATTTATCATGGCGTATTTTGTTGCAAAAATGAGTGTTTGAAGATTTTTTGACACATATTGAGAAACTTTCAAATCATCATTGAAATAGTTAAACTTTAATTGTTTATTGTAAAAAGTCTCATCCACTGCATTTTCTAGCTGCCAAAGTTCATTTATCTCAAAATCATTTTTGTCTTTTATGTTAAGATAATTTTTGACCGAAATCGGTTCTTGAAGTTTTTCTATTTTTAGTGGTATGTAATCAAAATCTTGCACGAGATCTTTTTCTTTAAAATTTCGGTGGATAAAAAACTGCTTGCCAAGTGGAAATTTTTCTTTGCCATCTTGAAATTTCAGCCAATCAAAAAACTTTTTAATCAGTATAGCTTCACTATCTAACAACATAAATGGAGAGTCAATTTTTCTTGTTTTTAATTCTAGAAATGGCTTTTTACTATTTAAACCCATGTTAGAATCAGATAGCCCAAAAACACTTTCCTCTATCTTTTTACTATAGCCAATGTCGTTAAAAATTTTAATAGCATAATAAATTTCACTCTCTTGCTTGTATATCTCAATAGCTGTATCAAAAAATATTTTCACATAATTAACTACACTATTGTCTTGAGCAACTTTAGTAAGAGCATGAATATTGTTTTCAATAAATTTATATTTCTTAACAACATCTTTTTTTCTTGAACATTTGTTTAGGTACTTATAATAACTCTTCAGAATCTCTTTTTCTTTAGGTTTTGTAAATTTTTTATAATTTAAAAGTGCTAAATATTGCCCTTTAATACTTAAAAGATTTAGTTGTTTGTCTGAATTCTCATTAAAACTTTCAACTTTTACAAAGAAAGATAAATAGTTTACATTATGAATTTTTTTATCAAAAAACGATTTATTAGAATTTAGATAACCGCTATAATAATCTCTCTCTTTAAACCAATCAAGCATATTATCTGCTGCTATGCCATCCAATGTTCTGAAAATTTTATCTTTTTTTACAGTTTCACTAATATAATAATCCAAACTATCATCTGCATTCACTTTTATATATAGTCCATCTTTTAACTGATAGTTATCAAGAATCAGTTTATCACCTTTAAATTCATATTCTTTTCTAAAAACTTCTAAAACATCATATATCATCGTATTGCCTTACCCAACAAAAATCCACCCCCATAACTATTTTTCTCACCAAGTCCACATGCAAGAGCTGTAAATGCCAGCTTCTGAGAAACTTCATCTTCATTAGGAACTATCTTAAACTTATTTCCAAAAAAAGTTACTTTATTTCCATCTTTATGGATTTTGATGTTTTGGGGGACTCTGTTTTTAAGTTCTATGAGTTGTATGAAATTTTGCGGGGCTTTTAACTCTTCTCCAAAATAGCTTTGGTACTTTTTTTCTAGATTGTCATGGAGTTGTTTTTGGAGTTGTAAGATATCGCCGCTGCTTTGTAGCGTCCAGAACTTGCCCTTTTCTATGGAAACTATTACCGGAGTGGCGCTGTAGAGTTCGCTTATAAAAAACTGCTTTATCACTTTTTGCTCTGCATGTACCACTAAGAAATCGCTATTATCAATGTTTGCTCTGAGTGCGTTTGACAAAGTGTATATAAATGCTTCATCAAATGAGCGAACAACGAAGCTGTAGGTGGAGCCTTTTTTGTAGAGTTTATCTTTTTCTATTGGCATAAATCCGCCAAATACGTAGTGTTTGAAGCCATCTTGTTTGTGAATACTCTCAAGTCCGCCTCTTGCCATGGAAAAACTAATGTATTTTGAGATTACCTCAAATGTTTTTTCAAGTGCTACATTTTCTTTTAAATATGCTGTGCATGTCAGTTCAAAATATCTCATAAAAAATCCTTTTAAGGATTGTATGATAATAAAACTTAATATTTTTAAATTTAATAAGTTCTTATTAAAACGATGTAAGATGTAAACAGATAGCAAATAAAATCCATTTTGACATTTAAACCCAAATTATGCAGTTAGCGAAAAATATAAGACCCTCGTGAGAGATTATTATTGTAAAATAAGTTTTTATAACTATAATATTAGGCATGTTTGAGAAAAACTTCTCTGTATAGTCTAAGCACTCTAACTCAAATCTTATAGGTGTTGCAGATGTATCAGAACAAAAGAAATGGTATTAAATTGAATAATCATCTAAAAGCACTCGAAAACGAATCAATACATATTATGAGAGAAGTGATAGCAAACTTTCATAATCCGGCCATGCTCTATAGCATCGGCAAAGACAGCTCAGTTATGCTTCACTTGGCTCTCAAAGCTTTTTACCCTGCAAAACCTCCATTCCCGCTTGTCCATGTAGATACGCTTTGGAAATTTAAAGAAATGATAGAGTTTCGCGATAAGAGAGTAAAAGAGGTAGAGATGGAACTTATAGTTCACTCTAACTCTAAAGGTGTAGAGATGAATATCTCACCCTTTGTTCATGGAAGCAAACTTCACACTGACATCATGAAAACAGACGGGCTCAAACAGGTACTTGATAAGTATAAATTTGATGCTATCTTTGGAGGTGCCAAACGAGATGAAGAACAGAGCCGTGCAAAAGAGAGAATTTTCTCTTTTCGTGACAAAAACCACACATGGAATCCAAAATTTCAACGCCCTGAGTTATGGAATCTCTACAATTCAAACATCAACAAGGATGAATCTATAAGAGTTTTCCCGCTCTCAAACTGGAGTGAAAAAGATATTTTGGATTATATACAGCAAGAAAATATTCCTATCGTTCCTCTTTATTTTGCAGCACAAAGAGAGGTGCTAGAGTTTGATGGTATGAAGATACTCGTAGATGATGAGCGAGTTCCAAAAGAGCTTTTAAAAGATGTAAAAACTGAGCTAGTGCGATTTAGAACTCTAGGATGTTATCCACTTACTGGAGCCATAGAATCAGATGCCGATACTTTAGAACAAATAGTCGATGAGATGACACATGCAACCACAAGTGAGCGAAGTGGAAGAGCCATAGACAAAGACCAGATAGGCTCAATGGAAAAGAAAAAACTCCAAGGCTACTTTTAATGGAGAAATCACTTCTTAAATTTATGACATGCGGAAGTGTCGATGATGGTAAAAGTACACTCATAGGAAAACTTCTTTATGACTCAAACAATATCTTTAGCGACCAGCTAGAATCACTTGAAGTTATCTCTAAAAAGTACGAAACTCAAAACGAAAAGATCGATTTTGCACTTTTGGTAGATGGTCTTCAAAGTGAAAGAGAACAAGGTATTACTATAGATGTAGCCTACAGATATTTCAGCACTCCAAAAAGAAAATTCATTCTAGCAGATACCCCTGGACATGAGCAATACACCCGAAACATGGCAACTGCCGCAAGTAACACAGATGTAGCTATCATACTTATAGATGCAACTAAGGGTGTGTCTCTTCAAACAAAAAGACATACTTACATCACAACACTTTTTGGTATAAAAAATCTCATCGTTGCTATAAACAAGATGGATTTAACCTCCTACTCAGAAGAAATCTTCAATCAGATAAAAGAGGATTTTGCAGGCGCATTAAAAACTCTTCACACTTCACATGTAGAAATAAAGTTCGTACCGTTTTGTGCAACAGAGGGGGACAACATCGTCACTAAAAGTACTAATACCACATGGTACAAACAGAGCCCACTTTTAGAGATACTCGAAGAGATAAGTATCATATCAAGCTCAAATAACAACTTACGATTTCCTATCCAGTACGTCAACAGACCAGATAAAGATTTCAGAGGATATGAGGGAACCATAGAAAATGGAATGCTCCATGCAAACGACAAAATAAAAATACTCCCATCCAATAAAACAGCAACCATAAAAGAGATTATCACTTACGATGGTAAGCTAAAAAGTGCAGCCAAAGGTAAAGCGATTACTGTAACGTTGCATGATGAGATAGATATTAGCCGGGGAGAGGTCATGGTCTCTCACGATGACAATTCCATCACTGTAAGCGACAGATTTGAAGCCATGATAGTGTAGATGGATGAAGACAACGCTCATAGTTATAACCGCTTTTATATCTCCTTTTACAAAGGACAGAGAATTTGCCAGAACTTTAGTAAAAAATGACGAGTTTATCGAAGTGTTTGTAGATACGCCTATAGAAATATGTGAAAGTAGAGACACAAAGGGGCTTTATCAAAAAGCAAGAGATGGAATGATAAAAGACTTTACAGGGGTGAGTTCTCCGTATGAAAAGCCGACAAATCCACAAATGCACTTAAATACGGATGTGCAAACTACCGAAGAATCTGTAAATCATATATTAAATTATTTAAAGAAAAAAGGACACCTAAATGCTTGATACAATCGATATAGAAGACATAAAATGCATAGCACTTGATGCAGGAGAAGCCATCATGAAAATATATACTCAAGACTTCAGCATTGCATACAAAGATGACAATTCTCCACTTACAGAGGCTGATATAAAATCAAATGAAATCATATGTAATACACTTGAAAAGTTATATCCAGATATTCCTATTATCTCCGAAGAAAATAAGCAAGTTGCCTTTGACGTAAGAAAAAAGTGGGAGTATTACTGGTGCATAGATCCCATAGACGGTACAAAGGAATTTATAAAGAAAAATGGTGAGTTTACGGTCAATATAGCTTTAATGCACAAAAACATTCCTGTTCTTGGTGTAGTATACGCCCCTGTGCTTCAAGAAATGTATAGTGCTAAAAAGGGTATAGGTGCCTTTAAAAATGGAGATAAACTTCCACTGTTTATAAACAGAAATCCAGAAAAATTGATGAGAGTAGTTGCTTCAAAATCACATCTCACGGACGAAACACAAAAATTTATCGATTCCTTACCAACGAAAAAAACAGAACAAATATCCATAGGAAGTTCACTCAAACTTTGTATGGTCGCCGAAGGAGTAGCGGATATATATCCAAGACTTTCACCAACTTCGGAATGGGATATAGCCGCTGCACATGCAATTGTACTAGAGTCTGGAAAAAATGTTCTCCAGTATCACAATGGAAAACAAGTTGTATATAATAAAGAAAATCTTCTAAATCCATGGTTTATTGTTAGAAGCTAGGTTATTAATACACACAAAATTTATTATACAATTAGACTTTCTAATTTGTAAAAGGTAAATGTATGCAAAAAAGAATCCTTGTCCTAATTATTCTCATGTTTCAATTAAACCTATATTCAGCAAATTCAGAGACAAAAATCAAACTAACACCTACAGAGATAAAATTTATAAAAAAACATCCACATATAACACTTGGCGGTGCTGATTCGTTTGAACCATATTTGATACAAGAGAACGATGATAAAATAACAGGTTATGATGCAGATATTGTAAAAATAATTAACGAAAGAACAGGATTAAATATAAAATTTGAGCTTGGTAATTGGAATAAGATTCAAGAAAAAGCAAAAAAAAGATTCTATGATGGACTTAGTACTTCTGGTCCTGGAGCTGATAGAGATTTATATTATAATCATTCTATTGCATATATGAAATATACACCTCTTGTCATTGTCAACAAGGGGAACCCTGAAAATATTTATAATATGAAAGATACCCAAGGAAAAAAGGTCGCTGTTCAAAAAGGCAATGTTACTTTTGAAAAGCTTTTAAAAAGTTTTAAAAATGTTGAAATAGTTTACTATGATTCTATGCATGCTTTAATAAGGGCGGTTGTATCAAAAGAGGTTGATTTTACTGTTATAGATGAAACAGCTTTTTATATTGCAGACGAGATAGGATTAGGTGGACTAATAGAACACTCTTTTGCAGTAGGTAAAACGACTGATATAGTGTTTAGTTTACGAAATGATTGGCCTGAACTTGTTAGCATTATAAATAAGGCTTTAAACAGTATTTCGATAAAAGAAAAACATAAAATTAGAAATTATTGGTTTGGTAGTCAAAAAAAGGTAAATAATAGTGCAGAGTTTGCTTTCACAAAGGAAGAAAAAGAGTATCTAAAATCTAAAAAAGAGATAAAAATGTGTTTGGATCCAGACTGGCTGCCATTTACTAAATTTGAAAATGGTATTCATACTGGAATTAGTGCAGATATTTATAAATTGATTTCTCAAAAAATTCCAATTCCTATCAGCGTAGTTAAAACCAAAAACTGGGCACAAAGTTTAGAGTTTGGCAAAGCTAGAAAATGTGATATATTTGATTTTGCTATAGAGACACCGGAGCGAAAAAAATATTTAAATTTCACATCAACTTTTGTAAAAGTACCACTAATCATCGTTACAAAATTAGAGGTTCCTTTTATATATAATTTTCAAAGCATCGAAGATAAAGCTATAGCTATTCCAAAAGGTTATGCTTTTATTGAACTATTAAAAAATAAATACCCTTTAAAAATCATTGAAGTAAATAGTATAGGGGATGGCTTACAGAGGGTGAAAAGTGGTGAAGTATTTGGATATATCGGAACATTAGCCTCTGTAGCACATGTATTTAAAAGAGATTTTACAGGTGAACTTAAAGTAGCTGGTAGGTTTGATGAAAGCTTCGATATGGGCAGTGCTGTTAGAAATGATGATAAGATACTATTGCAAATATTGCAAAAAACTATAAGTAATATTCCAAAAGAGCAGATAAATAGCATAATAGATAAATGGATAAATATTAAATACGAAAAAGAGTTTGATTATACGCTATTTTGGCAAGTCATAAGTTTCATTTTATTGGTACTGCTTTTTGTGCTATATCGACACTATATATTAAACAAAAAAGTTAAAGAAGAAGTAGAAAAATCAAGAAAAAAAGACAACCTAATCTTTCAGCAAAATAAGATGGCAAGTTTAGGGCAGATGATAGCAACTATAGCTCATCAGTGGCGCCAACCATTAAGTGAGCTTGCAATGAGTCAAAATATAATACTGAGAAAAGTTACCACTCCAGGTGATATTTCTAAAGCGGAATTAGAAGAGATTATAAATGATGAGCAAAAGATTGTTCAATTTATGTCTAGTACTATTAATATATTTCAAGACTTTTACAAAGAAGACTTAAAATTAGAAAAGTTTAAAATTGCCGATGCTTATAAAAATGTAAGATTTTTATTATCTGAAACAATTTCTTTAAATAATGTCAAACTTATAGAAAACATTGATGAAGCTATAGAATATACAGGATATAAAGACCACATATCACAAGTACTGTTATCAATCTTTCAAAATAGTATCTATTTTCTAAAACTTAGAAATATTGATCATTTAGAGATTATAATATCTCTATACAGAACCGACGGTTTTATTAAAATAGAATTGGAAGATAATGCAGGTGGTATTGATGAAAGTATTATTAATCGTATATTTGATTATAACTTCTCACAAAGGGATAAGGAGGACGATTCTACAGGAATAGGACTTTATATCTCAAAGCTGATTATAGAAGAGAAACTCCAAGGGAAAATAGAGGTATCAAACACTAAAAAAGGGGCAAAGTTTCTTATCAGCTTGCCAAAATAAAGCCAATCTTTGGAATATTTTTGATTGTACTGATACCCGTTTTTTTTCTTAGTTTAGATACAAGGTTGTTTATAGCAGAGTTTGTGAAAGCCTCATTGTCATAAACTTCATATTCTATCATATCTAAGCTTACTAACTTTTTTTTATTCTCTAGCAAAAGTTCTAAAAACCTAATTTCACTTGGAGATAAAGATATATTTTCTCCATCTTTAATAATGCACTTTTGAGAAAATGAATAAAAAGTATTATCATTAAGTTTAACTTCTATTAAACCTCTATTCATAAGCTCTTTTGCAGATTTTTCCAGTACAATATTTAGCTGTTTGAAATCAATTGGTTTAATTAAATATTGAACTAAATGCAGTGATGTAAAACTTACCAATGCATCAGTATCGGTATAAGCACTGATTACAATAATCGGTATATCTTTATTAATTCTTCTAACAAAAACTACTAGTTCTAAACCATTCATTATAGGCATTTTAAAATCAGTAATAAGAATCGTAGGGTTCAATCTAGTAAATATCTCTACAGCTTCTTCACCATTTGAAGCTTCATACACCTCTTCTACATAAGTACTTAAAATATTTCTAAATTTTATTCTTAATTCGAGGTTATCTTCTACTAGTAAAATCGTGGTTTTTCTTAAAATATTTTCGCATTCTTTTTTCATAAATGTACTATATCAGATAATTCTCTCCAAAAAGTATCCAAGTGGATATTTATAGAATATTTTATTTTTATACAATTTTCATTGAATCAATTCTGGTCTACCTATACTTACTATTGGGACATAGAATCAATAGATTATGGCTGCTCTTTATTAGAATACTGAAGCACAAAAATATTTTTCTGGATTGATTCATCGGTTGCACTAGCAAGTTGAATCCGCCTACTGAAAGAATAACGGTTGATTTTTACACAAGACACAAGGAGTCAATAAATGGATACAAACAACGAAATAGACGTAGTAATTGTCGGTGGAGGTTTTGCCGGTTTATCGGCGGCGACGCGGCTAAAAGAAAAGGGGCGAACAGTGGCTGTGCTGGAAGCTCGCGAGCGGGTTGGTGGTCGAACGTGGACAATTACGGAATCGGATTATTGGATAGACAATGGCGCACAGTGGATTACCGATTCACAAACACGGATTGTTGAACTGTGCGCTAAAGCGGGTGTTGAAATGATTCCTGGTTTTCCTGCCAAAGGGAAAGTCATTTTTATTTTTCAGGGTAATCGATATGACTTCGAAATCGATGAAAATGAAGGAGAGTGGCTAATTCTCACAAGATTTTTCAAGGAAAATTTTCTGTCCCATTTCAATGAGTACCTCGCAGCTGAGAAAAAGCTCGGCGACATGGCGCGGCAGGTTCCGACCGACACCCCATGGAAAGCCGAAAAGGCCGCCCTGTTGGACACCATGACGGTGCAGACCTGGATAGATCAAAACATCAAGAGCGATGGCGCAAAATTCCTGTTGCGCCAATTCTGCCTTAGTTATTTCGCATCTGTACCAGCAGACATTTCTCTTCTGCACATGCTCTTCTATCTCAATGCCGCAGGAGGGCCAGCAGAATTGCAAACCTGCATGAACTATCGTCTGAACGGGGGAACCATGCAGCTCACAGAGCACCTTGCAAAGGGCTTGGGAGACGCGGTAAAGCTCAACACCCCCGTTCGTGAAATCGACCAGTCGGGAAAAAACGTCATCGTAAAAACCGACAAGGGCATTTTTGTCGCGAAAAAAGTAATTGTGGCCATATCGGCGGCAATTACCTCGCGAATTCAATTCTTTCCGGCATTACCGGCAAGTCGCGTGCAGTTTCAGCAGCGTGCTCCGCTAGGTTCTTCCATCAAATGTCACCTTGTGTATAAAACTCCCTTCTGGGAGCCGGAGTATAACGGCGTTGTCATGAGCGACAAACATCTGCTGTCAGTCGTTGCCAACAATAACCCACCGCAGAAAGCTTCAGCCGAAGAAGGTGTAACTAGAAGCATACCTGGAGTTCTTGGCTGTTTCATTGAGACAGCCAAAGTCCGTGACAACATCGATGTGCCGGAAGAGGAGCTGAAAAAAATGGTCAAGAAGGCCATCGAGGAAATTTTCAAACCCTCCATACCTGATATGCCGGAACCTCTCGCGGTCTATGTCACGAACTGGTGTAACGAAGAATGGTCGGGCGGTTGTTATTCTTCCCCCTTGCCGCCAGGAGTTTGGACAGGATACAAGAATGCCATACGCGAGCCAGTAAAGAATATCTTCTGGGCAGGAACGGAAACATCACCACGCTGGAATTCCTACATGGAAGGTGCCATTCGTTCCGGCGAACGTGCTGCGGAAGAAGCTGATAAGAGCCTTGGCTAAGAAAGCTTATTCAGAGGCTCCAAAGATATGGAGCCTAACCTACTTAATGACATCCTCCCCGATCCAGAAGATCAGGGAATTAAATCCTCTTTAAATTAACAATAGCAATAACACTACTGTCTTGAGAATATTCTCTTTATACTACCTCTATTTTGTACTGTTCTTTTTGCATATCTAACCTTTGTCTAAGATATTTATTACACAATCTTAACAAAAGACAATCTCTAAAAAATATCCATTTACAGATTTCTTAGAGACTTTATTTTTATAAAATATGTTTGTGGAATTTAAATATTTGTTATTTAAAGATATGAGTTAGGTTGAAATACCTTTAAATTAAGCTGTTATAAAAATTTATAACTAAAATAAGGGAAAGTGATATGAAAGATTTTAAATATGATGTATTTTCAATAAAAGGTTTATTAGAAAGAGGTGGTTGGAGAACTACTAATGAGTTAAGTGAGATGAGTTTTGAGGATGCTCGTAATACATTGATTGTAGTGATGGATGGTCATAGTCGTGATAATGGTAGTTATTTTCAGTCACTAAATAATGACGAATTAATAGGAGCAGCTGCTGTCACATTGATTTTAAGAGAATCAGAAGTTTGCAGTGTTGAAAAACTTAAAACTCTACTTATTGATGATCAACGAAATGCACTTATTATTCAAATTCATAATCGTAGTTTGACTGATATACCTGCCTCTGTACTACAAGGAGAAAGCAATCTTGCACTTGCTAAGAGAGGACTTGAACTACTCACCAATTCAAAAATAATTTCAGGAATTGAAAATTTAAATTTTGAACTGGATAATGGAAAAATTTTAAGTGAAAAACCTAGTTTTATATCACAACAAACTTTAAATAACCCTTCTGATGTTCCTTCAGAACAAGAAATTACTTTTTCAGAAAAGGTTAGTACTACCTCAACATTTAATTTCGGACTTGGATTTACAGTGGAAGCTGGTGTAAGTGTTAAAGGAAGTGTCGGTGTTCCAGCAGTAGCCAGTGTTGAAGGTGAAGTTTCGATTAAATCATCTTCCAATATACATGCAGACATGAGCAAAGCTGAAACAATTGAACATACATATTCATACAAAGGTAAAGTAGTAGTGCCGCCTCATAAAGATGTAAAAGTCAGTGCAGTTCTTACTATGAGTGAACTAGATGTTCCCTTTACAGCAGATATTCGTACAAAAGATGGACTGCTAAAGCATATAAAGGGAGTCTGGAATGGTACTTCTACATATAATTTGATAGTAAAACAAGAAAATATCGGCTAATGGTAATCAAATTTTCCCAGTCTTACGAGACTAGGAATTGATAATAAGGAAACTCTCTTTAAAAACCATCCAAATAGATGTTTTTTAAATATTTTATTATGATATAATTATTTTATAGAATTAATTTTTGTTATTAGCAGTATTTCATACTTTCCAAGGCTTTAGAACAGAATATGGCGATTAAGAATGATAAAAAAGGGTAAAGATGAGTATAAATCAAAGTTTTTTAGAATTACAATTTGAATTTGATGTGGTTAAATTAACTCATGATTTGGCTTTAGTTTCATCTGATGATTGGGTAAATCACCAAAATAGTTCTGCTTATGTCGGCTCATGGCTTATAGCAGCTCTTACTTCCACAGATGGTAGTACTCAACAGATTGTAGCATTTGAAAATCAAGACTATTATGGCACCCCCTTACTTAAAAAAACTGCTTATATAAAAAGTGTTGTAAATACCTTTGAAACAAAAATAGAAGCTGTTCGTTTCATGAAACTAGGAACAAACTCCATAATCAAAGAACATACAGATAAAGGTTCTTGTTTTGATGACGGATATGCACGTCTACATATTCCCATCACTACAAATAGTGATGTTGAGTTTATACTCAATGCAACAGCTGCAAAAATGGATGTAGGCAAATGCTACTACATAGATGCAGATGCACCGCACAGCGTAGTAAATTATGGGAATAGTGAAAGAGTCCATCTTTTGATAGATTGTCATGTAAATGATTGGATGAAAGATGTGTTTAAAAAAGCTGGATTTATTGAAAAAACATATCAGTATGATGATAAAAGTATCAATGATAAAAATGTAGATGAGATTATTGCCTCTTTTAAAGCTATGAATACGGAAGTTTCACTAAAAATGGCACAAGAACTTGAAGATAAAAAGGATTTTAATGTTTCTTAATCAGGTTATTTTTTCAGAGTGTAATTCAATGCTTAAATATGCATTGGGAAAAGATTTAAAAGTACCTAATGAAATAATTGAAAATATTCAAAAAAGTGACCATGGCATAGAAGCAACTGATGATTCAATGCAACAAAAAAACCCAAATATATCTGAATAAATTGTTTTGTTAAATAAAATCCAGGAGCTAAGAGAAAGATGCCAACATTTGAGTTAAGCCAAGTACAAAAAGATGAATACTTTGGTAGAGGGTACACAGGAATAAAAGGTGGAGTGTCACCAAACTTATTAAAACGATTGCAAGATATGGCTAAAAAATTTGAAGAAGATATCATGGATTCTCATAAAAATAGCATTGAAGTTCATGGAGCTTGCATTGTAGAAGACCCTGTTGGTCACCGTCTTATGCGCTATGATGATGTTTTTGCAGCTGACTGGGATACTACACTTAATCTTTTATCCTCTCCTGCAATGATGGCAATTTTTCGAGATATTTGCGGAAGAGGTGCAGTTCCAATGCAGATGGATATACTTTACAAGCATCAACATCCCCACCCTGTTGTTATCTGGCATCAAGGTGCGCAACATCCTAGAACTCATCCATATCTAAATATTGGAGTATTTCTTGATGATTCAGGAGAGAGAGATGGATGCTTGCGCTATGTAGCAAACACACAACATGAGAAACAAGATATCCAAACATTGTCACAAGATCATGGATGGGAAATACCAGGTGTAATAGAGTTTCCTGCTAGAGCAGGTGACATTAATATTCAAGATATGATGATTCTTCATGGTTCTCAACCTAAAAGAACCTCCGGTGTAAGACGAACTATTTACATAGAGATTCGCCCTTATGAAGGAATTGTTAGTAGTGGCTCACAATCTTCTGAGTGGACAGAGCTACGTCGTAGATTTATGGGACTTGTTCTAAGACGAGCAGATCCATCAGATTGGCCACAAGAGTGGAAGTCTGACTACCCGACAGATCTTAAAAGTGACCAAGAAGAGATAGAAAAGATTTTACAAATGCGTGAGCCGCCAGCCCCAGCCTATTATGCAACATTTCCAGTAGAACATGAAAACTATCCAGTACCTGCAGATATGAGAAGTTGGTAAAATAAATTGAAAAATCAAATATATAAAAATATGGAAAATTTATGAACAATATCATAATAAGTAATCAACAAGTCAGAGAACTTTTAAATCCATCAGCACCTGCAAACTTAGAGAGAAGTGCCATTGTACAAAGTTCATCTTCTTTAATAAAAACCATACTAACAACTAACACTATTGACTCATACCATGAGACAAAATTACAACTAGCAACTCTTTATGATAACTTAAAAGATGTTTTTGACTATGCAAAAGTTCCTTATGAGCTTAGAGAAAGACAGTTTTTAAACAAAACTGGTTTTGCCATGTCACCTGCTCATGCTATTACAACGATACAGGATGTTTTTAGAGTATCTGCTTTTGTTAAAGGTATGGACAAAGCGATTATAGATTTACAAAAAATCTATCCTGCTGAAGTACTTCATATACTCTACCCCGCATGTGGTCCTTTAGCACCTTTACTAGTTCCACTTTTAGCCTACTATAAGGCTCATGAAATTTATAATGAAACACAATTAAAAGTGACTTTTATCGATATTCAAGAGGGGGCGATACTAAGTTTAGTAGAGATTTTAAAAGTATCTGGTTTAGATATTTTTGTTAAAGATATTTTACTTATGGATGCAGTTGAATATCAAACTAAAGAGAAAATACATTTAGTGGTTCTAGAAGCCATGCAACATGGTTTTACAAAAGAGGGGCATCTCTCCATCTCTAAACATTTTGCTGACCTTTTAGATGAAGATGGAATATTTTTACCTCAAGAAGTTAGAGTAGATGCTGTTTTAGCAATAGGTGAAGAGGAGTATAACACTCAGTGGAAAGATACAGATTTAGTAGCATCTCATAACATGAATCAAGAGATAAAAGATAAAAGAGTTGTGTTAGGCTCCATCTTAAAGGTAAACCTAGAGACACTAAGAGCTATGGAAATCATGGAGCTAAACGAAAATACAAGACTTGTGAAGTGTGCAACACTTAGCATTCCTCATTTTGAAGATAGCGATAACCAAAAAGTCATGCTCTTTACTACAAATATAACTATATATGAAGATGAAACTATCAATGAGTATGACTCAGGTATAACACATCCTCTTCCTAACATGGACATATGTATAAACTTCATCCCTAAAACAGACAAAAGAAACACAGATATCTACGCAGTTAGCGGTAATTCACTTACCTTCTACTATAAACTTGTTGGACTTCCTGGATTTTTAATTACAAAGGAGAACGTAAAATGAATCCTAAAATAACACTTTTTGCATCAAGTTCGATTGCACTCAACCTCATAAGTTATCTTCTCTCAAAAGAGATATTGGCTTGTGTTGTTGTTACCTCAAGAGCAGATGCAGATGCACAGACGCTTTTACAGACTCTTGTTCAGCACAACATACCACATTTTGTGTTAGATGAAAAAGATGATAAAAAAAATCTTAAAATTTTAAAGCAGGTAAATAGTAATTTAGCTTTGGTATTTAGTTTTTCTCACAAACTCTCAAGCTCAATTTTAGAATATTTCAACAATAATATTTTTAATATTCATGCCTCTTTACTACCAAAGTACAGAGGAAGCCAACCTGTTTTTTGGCAACTTAAAAATGGTGAAACTTCAAGTGCTCTTTCTCTTTGTAAAATGAGTGAAAATTTAGATGATGGTGAGATTATCATTCAAAAAGAATTTGAAATAGATAGAAAAGATACCTATGGTATTTTAACAGGCATAGTCTCACAGTTAGTTTTAAATATTACAGATGATTTTTTAGAACTTTTAAAAAAAGATGCAATAAATCTAAGTACATCAGCACAAATAGGAGATGAATCAAAAGCACCGAAGATAGAAGATAAAGATATTTTCATTGGCTGGGGGAGCATGACCTCTAACGATATCGTAAACCTTGCTCGTGCCTGCAATCCTATTTTTGGTGGTGCACAGACAACATGGAAAAACTCTTACATTAGCATCGTTGAAGCAACAGCTGTAGATATACCAAACCTTGGGCTAAAAGCAGGAACCATCATACATATTGGTGCTCCTGAGGGTTTAATTGTCTCAACTGTTGATTCGGCTTTGAGAGTAGATGTTGTTTCTGTACCAGATGGGATTTTTAGCGGTTTACGTTTTGCAAAACGTTTTAATATTGATGCCGGAGATAGATTTATATATATGGTATAAAGTAATTTTAAAGGGGTTTTTATGGATTTTTTTTTAGGTGGAATTATTCAATTTGGTGGTAATTTTGCACCAAAAAATTGGGCTACTTGCGCAGGACAGTTAGAGTCTATAAGTCAGAATCAAGCACTATATGCAGTTTTAGGTACAACTTGGGGTGGAGATGGAAGGACAAATTATAATTTACCTGATTTAAGAGGTAGAGTTCCAATAGGAGCGGGTAGAGGCCCTGGATTGACAGAAGTGTATGAGGGAAGGAAGAGTGGACATGAACTTAATCAATTATCTATAGCACAAATGCCTACACATACACATGCAGCAGTTTTCACTCCGACAGATGCTTCATCTTCAACGCTTATTACAGCAACTGTGACTGTTAATGCTCATGCAGGAACTGGAGATCAAAATGATGCTACAGGTCATTACTGGGCTACAGGAGCTGCAAAAATTGGACTGTCTAGCGGTAATGTAGAAAATGGCTATGCAACTACTGGTGGTACTACAATGGCTTCAGATGCAGTTCAAGTAGCTATATCTGGTGGAGGTGGAGGTATCGATGGCGGTACAGTAACAAATAAACCTGCTGGAGGAGACCTTGCTTTTAGCATTATGCAACCAGTTTTAGGGATGAATTTCATTATTGCTTTGCAAGGAATATTTCCATCAAGAAACTAAGGTAATACTTTTTAATCTACTAGCTTCTAAGATTAACTTGGAAGCTAGTAAAAATATAACTAAGTTAGAAAAAGTGATTTAATTATATTTTTACATAAAGGGAAAAACATGAAAAACAAGACAAATTTTTATCAAGGAGTTTACAGATGATTTTTTTAGATAAAACAAAACTCTCAATCATAACAGCTTCTTTGCTTTTAGGAATGAGTATAAATGCATTTGGGGCATCTGTTACCATTACAAATAATGGAACTTTAGCATCTACATCACTTACTGGCTTTGCAGCAGGTCAATCATTTATAGCCACAAAAACAGGTGTTTTAACTAGTATTGGAGTAGCCCATGATGATACCAATGGAGCAACTGGTTCATGTACCTTAACGATTTATTCTGGGGCCGGAACTGGTGGTACTGCGTTACATACACAAAGTGTTACACTTGTTGGAACTGATGATGTGTTGGCATTAAATAATTATACCTTTAGAACAATTACTCTTAACAGCACGATAAATCTAACAAGTGGGTCGCCATATACATTTGCATTTTCACCTGCAACTTGTCATGACCTTGGTTATGTAAACAATACCTATGCTAATGGTGATCTTTATGTTGATGGAGCTCTTACAAACACTAATGACCTTGCATTTGAAGTTGTTCAGGGTGATCCTGCAAATACAGCCCCAACCCTAGGCGGAACATTCACAACAGCAGGAACTGTAGACGACAATGCGACCACTACACCTTTTAGCGGTGTCACTGTTGGTGATACAGATAGTAATCCCGTAAGTGTTGCTATCACTTACATAGGAGCAAATGGTACATTAACCGGTACAGGCATAACGGGAACTGCCGGGAGTTACTCGATGACGTCAGCTGCACTTGCTACAGTTCAAGCAAACCTTCAAGGCTTGGTATTTCACCCAACAGCCAACCAAGTAGCTCCGGCATCAACAGTTGTAACAACTTTCACCCTCACTCCAAATGATGGTACTATAAATGGAACTGCAAATTCAACAACCGTTGTAACAGCTACATCAGTAAACGATACACCAACAGACATAACACTAAGTAGCTCAAGCGTAAACCAAAGCAGTGGCGCGAATGCGGTAGTCGGCACGCTTTCCAACACTGATGTAGATACAGGTCAAACCTATACTTATACACTAGTGGCAGGAACCGGAGACACCAATAACACTAGTTTCAACATTAGCACTACCTCCCTACGAGCAAATAATGCTTCAGTATTAGCAGCAGGAACTTATGCCGTTCGTCTCGATGTCAACGATAGCATAGCTAACTTTGAAAAAGCATTTACTATCACAGTAGTTGACAATGTTGTTCCAACACTTACAGCAGTAACCGCAGCTTCAAATAATACTAACACGACTAAAGCAAAAGTTGGAGATGTTATAACTCTGACATTTACAGCAAGTGAGGCACTAGCAGCACTTCCAACAGCAACAATTTCCGGACAAACTGCAACAGTTGCAAGTACAGGTGGAAATAGCTACACCGCAACTCGAACCATGCTAACAGGTGATGCAGAGGGAACAGCTTTTAGCATAGATTTTAGTGACGTAGCTACAAATGCAGGTACACAAGTCACAGGAGTAACAAGCGGAAGCCTGGTTACCTTTGATAAAACAGCACCAACAGGATATGCAGTAAGCTTTACAACAAGTCCTATCAATAGTACTAACAAGACAGCAGTAGCCTTTGCATTTACAGGGGCAGAAGTTGGGACAACCTATAACTACAGCATAGATGACACAAATGCAACAACCACAGCAGTAACAGGAACCGGAACCATAGCCACAACAACAGACAGTATAAGTGGCATAGATTTGTCAGGGTTAGATGATGGCAATTTAACTTTAAGTGTTACACTAACAGACCCAACTGGAAATGTTGGAACTACCGTTACAAATACCGTTACAAAAGATGCAACTCTTCCAGTAGTAACAGAGGTCACCCCAGTTACAAGTCCAACAGCAATAAATACACCAAGCTATACTTTTAATACCACAGAATCAGGGACTTTAACAGTAGGTGGCAGCTGTGGCACTTCAACTAATACGGCAGTTACAGCAGGCAATGTAAGCATAATATTAACTCAAACTAATAACACGACTGCTTTAGCGGATGGAACATATGCAAACTGTACCATCACTGTAACAGATGCTAGCGGCAATGCAAGTGCGACGCTCAATATACCTAGCTTTACAGTAGATGCTACAGCTCCGACGGCTGCAACTTTTGCACCTGCAAACGCAGCAAATCATCCGAAAAATAACAATCTTACCATTACTTTTAATGAAGCGGTAAGAAACATAGATAATAGCGAAATCACTAACGCAAATATAGCAAGTCTAATCACATTAAAACTAACTAATAGTGTTGGTGCAGATGTGCCATTTAGTGCAACCATAGACGTAAATAAAAAAATCATCACTGTCAATCCTACAGCTGATTTGACCGAAGCACAAGTTTACTATTTGGCATATGCCAATGTGGAAGATTTAGTTGGTAATTTAAGAGCCAGTGAAAATATTACCTTTACAGCGGCTCCTGATACAATAGCACCAACAGCAACTAGTTTCTTCCCAGTAGACAACAACACAACAACAGCAATAGACACTAACCTAAGTGTTGTCTTTAATGAAAATATTCAAGTAGGTGCAGGAAATATTACTCTTGCCTATGATACAAATGACTCTGTATTTGAGGTTCTTGATATAAATACAAGCAATAGAATCTCTATATCAAATAATATACTTACTATAGACCCTACCAACAATCTTGATTTTAATACTACGTATTATCTGTACATAAACAATGGCGCCATAAAAGATGTGGCTTCTACACCAAATGCGTATGTAGGCATCAGTGTTAAAACAGACTGGAATTTTACAACATTTGCAAAACTCTCTCTAACAAATCTAGAAGGTGCAAATATAGCTTATACTGAGGGTGATGGGAATGTATCACTAAGTTCACTCATTACAGTTGTAAACCCAAGTGATGAAAATATCACAAATGCAAAAGTGGCAATCAGCAGTGGTTTTGTAACAAGTGAAGATGTTTTACATTTCACTTCCCAAAACGGAATCACAGGCAGTTTTAACACAACAAGCGGTGTACTGGACTTGAGTGGAACTACAACTATTGCTAATTACCAAACAGCACTAAGAAGCATCACTTACCAAAACACAAACAACTCAAACCCTAGCACAACAAACAGAGTGCTAGACATAAACATCACAGATTCAAAAGCTACATCTTTAAATGTACAAAGAACCATAGCAATCACTGCAATAGCAAATACTCCGAATGCCTTTAGTTTTACTGCAAAGACAAGTCAGGCATTATCTACGCTCATAGAGTCAGAACTTGTAAAAATAACAGGTATAGGTACCAACATTCCTATCTCAATAACTGGTGGTGAATATAAAATAGGTGTTGGAGCTTGGGTAAGTACTGCTGGAACGATAAACAATGATGAAAATGTAACTCTTAGACAAACATCATCAGCTTCATATTCTACAACGACAACGATAAATTTAACAGTTGGTGATACAACAGCTAATTTCTCTGTTGCTACACTAGCTGCACCATATGTAGCGCCAGCACCAGTTCCAACAGAGGCACCGACAATCGCTCCGACCGAAGCTCCAACAGAGGCACCAACTATCGCTCC
>Ga0316206_1001224_pt1 | contig 24583 bp, 17 predicted proteins | sample 6monthpyrite_MG_FD_204942 | JGI IMG/M metagenome (GOLD analysis project Ga0316206, IMG submission 204942) | Microbial mat bacterial communities from mineral coupon in-situ incubated in ocean water Damariscotta River, Maine, United States -... | ecosystem: Environmental > Aquatic > Marine >... | reverse complement strand
CGACTGGGGACAGTTTGTCGTCGATGACTCGGACCCGCTCAATGTCCTGGTTGATATTGAAGACATCCGCGTGCCCAATGGCGACGGCCCAACCAACAACGCGAGCTTCCGCGTCGTCTTCTCACACCCCGTCCCCGCACCGGGAAGTCTTGCACTTCTCGGGACCGGCGGCGTGATGATGATCCGTCGGCGCCGATGAATCAGGATCAATCCACGCAAGAAATATGATCCGCAGGCATCGACGGGGTAGCATCCCCCTGTGCAGAAACGAAAAAACTCCAGCCGAGCGCGCTTCGAAACCTATCTCAAAGATCGACGCGCCAAAAACGCCCGCCAGACCGTCCACGAGCGCGTCGATGTCTCTGCCGAGTCAAAGCGAGCCCAACGCGCCAAGCGATCCTTCACCGGGTTGTTCGGGGCGTTCTTCTCGCTGCTCATGGGGTTCCGTGCCACGATCATCATGGCGCTGCTCACCCTGAGCATCTCGGTCGGGCTCGGGCTCCTCATGCCCATCTCCACTAAGATCGCCATCGACTACATCATCACCGATGAGCCGGGACCGACCGGGCTCCCCAAGTTCCTCGGCGAGTTCACCGCCGAAAAGGGCGACCGCGTCGAACTCATCTGGATGCTCGGGCTTGCGATGCTCGTGGTCTCGGTGCTCGCCGTCGGGGTCGGGGTCTGGGGACGATGGCAGTGCACCCGCATCACCAAACGGGTCCAGGTCGCCCTCCGCCGACGGGTCTTTGCCCACGCCTCCAAGCTCCCGCTCCACCGCATCCACCAGCTCAAATCCGGCGGCGTCGCCTCGATCCTCCGCGAAGACGCCGGCGGGGTCGGCGATCTCGTCTTCTCGCTCATTTATAACCCCTGGCGAGCCATCACCCAACTCACCGGCACGCTGCTGATCCTCGTCTTCATCGACTGGCGCTTGGTGCTCGGCGCGATCCTGCTGCTACCGATGATCTGGTTCTCGCACCGTACCTGGATCGTCCGTATCCGCCCGATGTACCGCGATATCCGCTCTCGCCGCCAGGGCATCGATGCGATGAGCGCCGAAGCATTCTCCGGGATGCGCGTCGTCCGCGCCTTCAATCGTCGCCACTCCGAGGTCGCCCGATTCACCGCCGAGGGGCACCTCCTGGCACGCCAGGAACTCTACACCTGGTGGTGGGCCCGCGGCGTCGAGATGGTCTGGCAGCTGCTGATCCCCATCGCCTCGACCGCGATCCTTGTCTATGGGGGCAGCGCCGTGATCGACGGCACCCTCACGATAGGCGACCTCATGGCCTTCTCGGCGTACCTGCTCGCGCTGCTCGGTCCGCTCGAAGCCCTCGTCGCCAGCGCCACCAATGTTCAGAACAACCTCGCCGCCCTCGATCGCGTGCTCGATCTGTTCGCAGAGAAACAAGAGTTCGCCGATATCAAACCGACCAACACCCTCGAGCCCGCCCATGTCCAGGGCAGGATGGTCATCGAAGGGCTCTCCTACGCCTATCCCAAACGCAAAGGCACCCAAGCCGACACGCTCGCCGATACGGGTGATCAGCCCCAAGAGGAGCACGCCAACTTCATCCTCCATGATATATCACTCGAAATCAACCCCGGCGAGACCATCGCCCTTGTCGGTGCATCGGGCGCGGGCAAGACCACCCTGTGCAACCTCATCGCCCGATTTGATGATCCAACACTCGGCTCGATCACCCTCGACGGCACCAACCTCACCACCATCCCCATCGAACAATACCGCTCGCTCCTCGGGATCGTCGAACAGGATGTCTTCCTCTTCGACGGCACCGTCGCCGACAATATTGGGTACGCCAAACGCAACGCCTCGGTGGATGACATCATGGCCGCCGCCCGGGCCGCCAATGCTCATCGGTTCATCGTCGAGCTCGAGCACACCTACGACACCATCGTCGGCGAACGCGGCGTACGCCTCTCCGGCGGACAAAAACAACGCCTCGCCATCGCCCGCGCGATCTTGGCCGATCCCAAAATCCTGATCCTTGATGAAGCCACCAGTTCCCTCGACACCGAGTCCGAACGCCTGATCCAGCATTCGCTCGCGTCGCTGATGAAAAACCGGACGAGTTTCGTCATCGCCCACCGCTTGAGCACAATCCGCTTCGCCGATCGGATCGTCGTGATCGAAGAGGGCACCATCCGCGAGGTCGGCACCCACGACGAACTCATCGCCCGGGGCGGGCGATACAGCGAACTGCTCAAAATGCAGCTCGAAGGCGACGATGAGTTCGAAAGAACTTGCTGAATCTGTGAAATGAAGACAGATGGTGGCTGGATTGTTTGATTTCATAAAAACAGTTGTGAAATCAAATAAATTGAAAATGACAGTTGACAGTTGACAGTTGACAGGATACTAATACACAAGTCCGCTTGCGGTTTTTGTTCTCAGTGTTTGGATAGAAGGAATAAAATGAAAGGTATAGAAAAAATATTAATAATGTTAATCGTTTCTTGTCTTCTACATGTGCCGGTATACGGGCAAGGTCAACAGCTTGGAGGCGATGAATTTTTGGTGCCAATCAGTCTAGATAATCCACTTGAACTTGATTCTGTTTTTTTGAATAACCTTTGGGGAGATTTGTATCAATGAAAATTTTCTCAAGAGAATGCGGCTATTTGGCACGGAGCTTTAGTTGATGAAGGCGTCTCTGATGAGAGAATGGCAATATTGATGGAATCGCAAGGTGGGGTTCTGTCTGTTCCTCGCGATGCAGAACATGTCACGTTTGTTGAGATTGCAAGATTTCCAATTGACTGGATTCCTGTTCATACGGACACATTTTGGGCAAATTTGACTGATCCCTATACGGGTACTCAACTTTCACCTCTTGAAATGAGTACAACGGAGTTTGCTGACGCTGTTGTGGTTCGGTATTTTTTGCCCGACGGGGGGACTCGTCTGGTTGCCGGCTTCACTAGTTCAATTAATGTCGATGTTATGAATCCGCCCTATTATGCCGGGAATGTTGAGATGGAAAATTTTTGGCCTCTTAAGCGATTTTTCGCAGAGAGTCAGGCGGCCAGTTACGCGGCATCTTTTGCGGATGATTATGGAATGGCCGTTTTTTATGGTTTCGATCCAGAGTCAACAGTTGGGCTCACCGACGATCCGTGCGCCAGTCATGAAGACCCTATTGATGCAGCATTATGCTATTGTTTGGAGAATCTGAAAACCGATTTCGTGTTTGATTTGAATGATTGCAATTTGCCACCTGATGGTTTTACATCCGCTTTGAAGGGCGGGGGGGCCGGCTTTGCAGTTGGTACTGTCGGTGTAGGTGTGTGGGCCAAGCTGGCCAGTCGTGTAAATGCTGTGGTTGGAACAGGTGTGGTAGTGGGAACAACAGTTGCAGGTGCGGCTGCTGGATATGAGTATGCAAAACGCTCGTGTATTACAAGGGCGAAATCACGGTATAATAGAGATTGGAATAAAGCACAAAACAATGCCAATCAGGCCAGGAGTCAGGGAGTGCCGTTTCTGTGTCCTTCTGGTAATCTATAAGCATGTGTAGCCAAGTATGTTGAATTTTGATCCGAAACAAGGACGACCAAGTGTTGCAAAACGCTTGATTGTTCGTAATTTTGCAAAGCCACCGCTACTGCAAGTTGCGTTTTTAATCGGTACTATATCCATTTTTAACTGGATGGCGTCTATGTGCATTCAAAATACTAATTGGCTATTTGTTATGGATCTACTTGGCGGGGTGCTAGGTGGAGCGTATTTGGTAATGTTGATCGTAAGATATTGTTCGGAACTATTCCTTGCTCAGAGAAAATTAGACAAGCAAGAAGTACCATGTGTTTGGTGTGGCTATTCTTTAATCGCAGACGACTGGCCGAGCCATTGCCCTGAGTGTGGTAACCCTTGCTCAGCCGCTGACGCATTGAAGCGATGGTCGACGATGGCCGATATGTCTTTCTTTGCTTCAAAAATCGAAGGGCGAAGCTGATGGGATCTGTTCAGTAGCAGTCTACTAGTGCACTGTCACATCGGTTTATACTCAGCATTTTGGAGTTTACTAGTATGTAAAATGCTTGATCGGCTCGCCGCGCGTCCCGATCTGGGTCATCGCTTCGATCCCGATTTGTAGGTGCATCTTGGCATAGTTGGCGGTCACCGTGCGGTCCGATGCTTCGGTTTTGACGCCCTCGGGCGTGGTCGGCACATCGGAGACTAGCAAGAGTGCCCCCCGCGCGATCTGGTTGTGGTGCCCGACGATGAACACCGTTGCGGTTTCCATGTCGATCGCCAGCGCGGTCATGCGTTTGAGATTGCCTCGGAACTTCTTGTCGTGCTCCCACAATCTCCGGTTGGTGGTGTAGACCACCCCGGTGCGATACTCCATCTGCTGCTCGACGATGATGTCGGAGACAAACTTGTGGAGCTTAAAGCTCGGCAGCGCCGGGACCTGAGGCGGGAAATAGTCGTCGCTCGTGCCCTCGCCCCGGATCGCCGCGATCGGGAGCACGAAGTGGCCGATCTCGGTCGAGTCCTTGAGCCCGCCGCACTTGCCCAGAAATAGGACCCCGTCGGGCATCCGGGCGCTGAGCAGGTCCATGATGGTGGCCGCGTTGGGCGAGCCGATCCCGAAGTTGACGATGGTGAGCCCGTCGTTGTTGGTCGCCGCCTGCATCGGGCGACCTACGCCGCGGATATCGCAGTTGAACCGCTCGGCGAACTCTGTTACATAGTTATCAAAGTTGGTCAGCAGCACATAATCACCAAACTGGTCGATCGACATCCCGGTGTAGCGGGGCAGCCAGTTCTTGGCGATATCGAGTTTCGAGTCCATCCGGGTGTGCGTGTTGTCGGGCATCGTGATCCTTCGTTCTATCGATTCTTGTCTTAATCGAAGTCTTGTTCCATTGAGTATACAAAGACACGCACTCGGGCGAAGGCCCAAGTGCGTGGCATTGTGAGACCCAAGTGGGATCGAATAGGGGATCCGGGATTTGAACCCGAACTAAGGGAATCAGAATCCCTCGTGCTACCAGTTACACCAATCCCCCGATTGGCTCCGCAGGGCATCTCATGCCCGGATCGAGTGTCAATCGTACGCGATTGATCGCCCAAGATCACCCAAATCCTGCGACGAAATTGCCCCGAGACACTATCGTATTGACATGAAGATCACCCGAATCGTTGCGCTCGTTCTCTGCATCCTCACCCTCTCGCCGATCGCGCTGGCCCAATCCTACCTCCCGCCTTGTCCTGATGATCGGGACCCAGGGCTCTGGGCCGTGATGAACCGGGCGATCGAGTTGGCCTATAAGGCGGACCCGATCTCGGTGGGGGCGATCCTGGGCGATGAGTCCCGCAACGATCAGCTCGGCGATGTCTCGTACGAAGCCATCGAATCGGAACTCCAAGCCAAACGAGCTCTGCTCGTCGATCTCAAAGCCCTCGATCGCGCTGGGTTTTCTAACGCGGATACCACCGATGCCGATCTGCTGATCTACCAATGGACCAACGACCTTCGCCTCGCCGAGTTCAAGCCCTGGCAGATGCCCATCAGTTCGATCTCAGGCCCGCAGGTCTGGCTCCCTCAGATGGGCGATCGGGTGCCGATGCGGACCCAAAGCCATCACCAAAACTACCTCACCCGCCTCAAGCGCATCCCGATCATGATCGGCGACGAGATCGACAACATGCGCCTCGGGATCAGCGAGCGGCGCGTACCGCCGCGGGTGGTCATCGAGCCCACTGTTGCCCAAGCGATGGCCCAGGCCTCGCGGGTGATCCGCGATGATCCGAGTCAGTCGCCGTTCTATAAACCGTTCCTGAGCATGGATCAAGACGACCCGATCGCAGTTGAAGCCCGCAAGGTCATCGCCGAGCGGATCGTCCCGGTCTATCAAGAATTGGCGATCTTTCTCCAGAACGAGTATCTCCCAGCATGTCGAGATACAATCGGGGCTGCCGACAGGGTTGATGGGATCGGAGCGTACAATGCAATGATCGCTTCGCACACGACGCTGCCGAAACTCAACGCCGACGAGATCCATGAGATCGGCTTGCGCGAAGTGGCGCGGATCAAGAATGAAATGATTGGTGTTATTAGCTGGACACCATGGAATCAGCAGGCTGAGATGAATTACGCTTCTTCTCCTTGGGGCGGGATAGATTCTTTGAAAAACATGGATGGGTCATGGACGGGAAAGTATGTCACCAATGAAAAGGTGCTCTTTGGGATGTTCTTCGATTTTTTGAGAACTGACTCACAGTTCTATTACACCGAGCCTCAAGACCTGCTCAACGGCTACAAAGCCATCGCCAAAACAATCGACGGCCAACTCCCAAAGCTCTTCCGCGTCCTCCCCTCCCTCCCCTACGGCGTAAAACCACTCCCCGCCTTCAGTGCAGAGTCGGCACCCACCGCCTTTTACTACCCCGGTTCATTCGAGACCGGACGAGCCGGCAACTTCATGGCCAACCTCTCGCTGCTCGACCAGCGCCCCAAGTACGAAATGCTCGCCCTGACCCTCCACGAAGCCGTCCCCGGGCATCATTTGCAAATCGCACTCGCTCAAGAGATCAAGCACCAGCACCCCATCCGCAAGACGATGGGATTCACCGGCTTTGTCGAAGGTTGGGGGTTGTATGCCGAGAAACTCGGACTCGAGATGGGCGATGGACCCAATGGGCTCTACAGCGACCCCTACGACAACTTCGGCAGGCTCAACTTCGAGATGTGGCGCGCGATGCGTTTAGTCGTCGATACCGGGATGCACGCGAAGGGATGGACTCGTGATCAAGCCGTCGAGTTCATGCGCACAAACAGTGCGCTCGCCGAGCACAACATCGAAGCCGAGATCAATCGCTACATCGGTTGGCCAGGGCAAGCCACGGGGTACAAAATCGGCGAGCTCAAAATCCTCGAACTCCGCGCCCGTGCAGAAAATATCCTCGGCGATCGGTTCGACATCCGTGCTTTCCACGAGGAACTGCTCAGCGACGGCGCGATCCCGCTTCCGGTGCTTGAAAAGAAAATGAGCCGATGGATCGAAAACCATCGGCTCAGTGATTAGTCGTTTCGGTTGGTATCGATTACCCGATGAGCTCTTCGTCCGTCGTTGGCGTTTTCCACGAGGCGGAGTGTGGGGTCTCGTTTCGATTCAGCGGCTTGGCCCGCCCGAAGGTGGCGCTCTTCTTCTGAAGCTCGGTCTTGGCCCGCTCGGTCGATGATCCGCCGATCTCTCGATCGAACGCGCTCGACGATTGAGTTGGCGATGTGCTTGGCTCGATCGGTTCTTTGCGGACCGGGTGGTCGGGCTCGAGTCGGCGTGATCGGGCTTCGTCGATCGAGCGATCGAGTTTGCCAAGAATGGCACGAACCTCGTTGAATGCGTTTGATTGCTCTTCCGTGCTCATCTTCAATCCTCCGTACAAGACCTATCGGTGCCTCGACGGGCGGACTTGGCTCAATGTCTTCCAGAATCCGGGGTTGTTCGCGCCGTTGACGCCTGTGCGGTCTGGGTGATCTCCACGCCCGGTCCTGATAGGCTCAAATGACTGCAGCGAGGGTCTTGGCCGGGTTATCGCCTTCAAGTTCGTCGATGCGTAGAATCCGCATATGGACCCCCTCGACGAACTCTCGATCCCGACCCCCGCCGACGATCCGCCCGTGCCTCCACCGAGCGGCTACGGGCACATCCCCCGCGCCGATATCGGGGTCCAACCGGTCCAGCCCTCCGCAGCCAGAACCCAAGCCCGGCGAGATGTCTTCTGGAGCAATGTCGTCCGTGAGATCCTGATGGCCATCGCTGCAGCGGCTGCCTCATCGAGCGGTCGGCTCGATCCCGGGCCCGCGGCTGCCAGCGCCAGCACCTCGCCCGTCGACGAGCTCTTTGATGGGCGGATGGGGCTCATCACGACCCTCGGCCAGCGGATCCCGATCGCCGACGTCGTCCCCGTCTTCGCCTGCACCATGACCGGGTGCAAATCAGCCAAGACCCGTTCGAGTGATGTCCAGTGCACCGTCTACCGCATCACTACGCCCACCGGCGAGTCGTACACCCTCCCGATCTCCCAGATCATCGGGGTCCACTCGCTCACCGAAGCGCTGATCGAACAGCTCGAAGAAGCAACCGCCGAGTACGATGAGGACACGAGCGATAGGATTCCGTTCGGGTTTGGGGCCTACACTTCACTCGCCCAGAGCGAAGACGCAGGCGAGGACGAACCCACAGACGATCCCATCTGAGGGTGTTCCTGATCTTGCGGTGCAACTTCAATCGATCGGGGTGGAATAATCGTTGCCGAACGCTCGTTCAGATATAGACCCGCTGGGAGTACGCGTTTAGAGTCCCAAGCTTGGAATGAGGTGGCATGGTGCAGCATGGTCCAACATGGTACAGCATGTTGCAACATGTGCAGGAGGTTTGATCAATGCATGTCCTGATTGCGATCCCGATCTATAACGAAGAAGAGCATGTCCAGTCCGTGCTCGAGAAGGTCCGCACCTACGCCGAGCACATCCTCGTGCTCGACGACGGCTCAACCGATCGCACGCCAGAGATCCTCAATGATCTCCGTGCGCCGCTCGGGCTTGATATCATCCGCCACGAGGCCAATGTCGGATACGGACGCGCGATCCGCGAAGCCTTCCGCCGGGCTCACCGCGACGGGTACGACTGGGTCATCACGATGGACTGCGACTTTCAGCATGAGCCAGAGCGGATCCCCGATTTCCTCGACTCCATTGAATGCGATGAACTCGATATCATCTCGGGCTCGCGGTATCTCCACTCGGGCAACGGATGGGACACGGACCTGCCCCCCGCCGACCGGCGTGCGATCAATGCCACGATCACACACGAGATCAACGAACGGCTCGGGCTCAGGCTCACCGACGGGTTCTGCGGGTTCAAGGCCCACCGCGTCTCGGCGATGAACAAACTCGAGCTTACCGACGACGGGTACGCCTTCCCGATGCAGTTCTGGGTCCAGGCGATCGCCAACAACCTCCGAATCGGTGAGATCCCCGTCGAACTCATCTATAACGACCTCTCAAGAACCTTCGGCGGCGGGCTCGACGATCCAAAGACTCGCCTGACCCACTACCGGTGTGTGATGTACCGCGCGATGGACCAAGTCATCGATCGGCTCCCCCAAATGGCGAGGGCGCAAGCGAAGGTTGATTGTTCGGAAGTGACGATCTAACCATCGGCGTAAGGGGTGCGATGGAAGACGCTGGGGAAATCTTGTCCGTTGAAAACGATGACGAACCCGCGTGTCGGATCGAGAAACCATCCGTCGAGATCCAACCAGATCCAACGAAATGGCGAGCGGCACTGCAAACTGCGCGTCCATCGCCCGCCCGCGCCCAGCTCGGGCTCGAAACCGATCGCCCGATTGTCATGAGCGGGCACCAGCCCATCCTCTTCCACTGCGGCATCCTCGCCAAGCTCATCGCCCTCGACGAGATCGCCAAGCAAACCAACGCCCAACCGGTCTGGCTCGTCCCCGACCAAGACGCCGTCGAACCCGGGATTGTGCGCGTGCCCATTGGCTCAGGTGCAGAGTTGAGTGTAGAAACGCTCGATCTCATCGATGCGCCGATTACGCCTCAGGTCGCGGCCTGTTCGGTCGAACCCCAACCGATCACTAAGCCACCACACCGAGCGATCGAGCCCATCAGCGCTTGGCTCGATCAGTACGCCACACTCGGTTCGCTCGGCGAGCAGTTCGCGTATGCCACGATCGAATACGCCTGTGAGCGTCTGGACATTAAAACGCCTCGGCTGCTCTTCGCCTCCGAGCTTTTCGGCACTTCCGCGATCTTCGAACTCGTTGAAACGATGATCGCCGATCCGGGCCGATGCGCCCGGGCGTACAACGCTGCAGCCCAGTCCCACCCCGACGCCGGCGTCCGGGCACTTGAGATCAATGATGACCGTATCGAACTACCGCTGTGGGGGTGCCGAGCGGGCGAGGTGCGAGTCGCGATTGATTCGGACAATATCGAGTCGTTCGAGCGGGATGAGTTGCTCCCCCGCGGGGTGCTCATGAGCGCCATCGCCCGGGCGCACCTGTGCGATCTCTTCATCCACGGCACCGGGGGATGGATCTATGACCGGATCGCTGAGGACTGGTTCAGCGCATGGCTCGGATTGACGCTTGCACCGATGGCGATGACCACCGCGACCCATCGCCTCGATCTCGGGTTTGTGCCCGACGAAACGGTCGATATTGGTCGAGCAGCGTGGCGCGCCCACCACGCCCGCCATACACCCGCGATGATCGGCGATGTTCGCGCTCAAGAACACAAGGACGCCCTTGTCGCCCAGATCAGCGCCAATCGCGCCGTCGGAGAGGACCCGCTGCCGATCTATCGCGAGCTTCAAAGCCTGTTGAGAACCTACCGGAGCGAATACGCGGACCAAATCGCCGGGTTCCAAGCGCAAGTCGAGCGGGCCCAGGCGTTCAAAGAGCAGTACACCCTCGCCAACGAGCGGACCTGGAGCTTTGTGCTCTTCGATCAACCATCGCTGGCGGCGCTCGATCGTGCAACCCGCGAGCGGCTGGGCTGATATCCTTCTCTATGCACTCGCTTCCCCGCAATGTCCGATTCTGGTCCCTTGCCATCTCGCTGATCGCGGCTGTGGCGCTGACAAGCTGCACCAAAGCCCCTGCAACGCCGCCGGTATCGAACACCGAAGGAGCGAGCCAGACGCAGAGCGCCTCCGAATCCCGTTTTGCGGTGTTCTCGCCGGCGCTGGGCGAGATGCTCCAGGGGCTCGGATTCGAGGACTCGATCGTCGGCAAGCACAGCTTTGATTTGGCCCTCTCGGACTCGATCCCCGTCATGGGTTCGCATATCGAGATCGACTACGAGCTGCTCATCACGCTTGAACCCACCGACCTGTTCTTCGAGCAGAACACAACCGAGATCCCCGAGCGGGTCCGGACGCTGGCGTCGGCGAACGGGTGGCAGATCTGGACCTATCGGCTCAATACCCTCGACGATATCGCCGGCGCGGTCGATGACCTATATCTCAAGCTCGTCGGATTCCCCGAGAAGACCATCGACGACACGAACTTCATGAACCCGGATCTGGATCCGACGAGCCGATTCGAGATTGAACTCCCCAGCGCCCGACTCGCCCGCGCGTGGTCGCCCATCGGACGAGACGCAGCCGGCGCAAGGCGGGTACTGCTTCTGGCGAGTGTCGATCCGCCCGGGGCGATGGGCCCGGGCTCGTTCCACGCCCAGCTCCTCGATCGGCTCGGGATCACCCCGGCGATCGACGACGGCGCTCAGTGGCAAGAACTCGACTACGAGGACATCATCGCGCTGGCGCCCGATTCGATCATTGTGTTCATGCCAAGAGCCCTAGACGCAGACGATCTTATTGGCGAGCCGATCCCGATGGATTGGGCAACGATCAGCGCCAAGCTCGGCGGGATCGCCAGATTGCCGATCCCCGCGGCCGAGAACCACCAGATCGCGATCATCGATGACCCGCTCGGGCTGCTCCCGAGCACCTCATTGGCGCGTGTCGCCGACGAGATCCGCGCAGCGATCGAGGGTTGGAAGCCTTAGTTTTCGAGTTCGGGGGTGACATGCACCGAGTGTCCCTCGATGAACGCCTTCTGATCGAGCGAGTCCTTGTTCTCGGCGAGGAGCGACTCGGCGTCCTCGAACTCGGGGAGATCGAGGTTGATCGCGTGGACATACGCTGCGCGGGTGCCGCCAAAGACTTCATCTTGCTCGGGGTCGCTGAGTTCCATCGCGTCGAGCCCGTGCTTGAACGCGAGCCACTTCTTGCGCTGGGTTGAGCCGAAGGGATCGAGGTAGCGTGTCCCGAGGAATGGCTCGTCGAGGTCGTACGCCTTGCGGACGACCCGCGCGACGAACGAGTTGCCGTTGCACGCCCCGAGCCGAACATAGTGGAGCCCCAGCATATGGAGCGCCTGGTCCTTATGGGCATTGATGTGCTCGATGAAGCGTTGTGTCCCGGGGTTGGGCATCGCGTCGTCTGGGTCGCGCTCAAAGAAGTGAAGATCCTCGACGATGTACTGAGTGAGGAGTTGCTCCTCGTGAATCAACTCGCCAAGCTCGGGGTGATGGGCCATGATCGTCAAGAGCACCTCGTCGAAAACTTTATTAACGAGGTATTGCTGGGCGAGCATCGCGATGTACCCGTCCTTGGGCATGGTGCCCTTGATGAGCGAGCCAGGTGTGGGCTGTTTTTCTGCGATCTGGTGGAGGGCCCAGTTGTCGTCTTTGAGTCGGGTGGTGAGCATCAATCTCTCCTCAGCGTGTTATTGAGAATGGGTCTCAATACTATCCTTCGAGATACGGATGTCAAGAAAAACCCCCCGCGTGGATGCGCAGGAGGCTCGTGGGAAGAGAGGAGGGCTCGGTTGAACACATGTGCCCGGGGATTGATCAGATATGGTCCTATCCCTGAGCGAAGGCCGCGAGGAACGCGGAAACATCGAAGAAGTTCCAGACGCCGTCGTTATTGAAGTCGGCGGCCGGTTCCTGAGCCGCGAAGGCGGCGAGGAACGCGGAGACATCGAAGAAGTCGAGGTTTCCGTCGCCGTTGAGATCCGCCGGATTGGTTGAGCACCCGACTGACTCGAGCCGAAGATCATCGACCCCCGCCTCGACGATTGACCCGTTGAAGAGATCCGAAGCGACGAACCGGACCCGCATCTGGGCGCTGGGCGCGATGGTGTTGGCGATGACGAATCGTTTTTCGGTCCAGACGCCGGTGTTCTCGGTAACGGTTTCGAGCGTGGTCCACGAGGAGCCGTTGTTATTGGAAATCTGAACAAGCATGGAGTCCTCGTTGGGCGAGGAGCCAGCGTTGTTGGAATACCAGCGCCAGTAGACCAGCTCAGCACCTTCACCAGCCGAAGTCGCATCGAGCATCGGCGAACTCAGCGTGGTCGCCCCGCCGTCGATGTCCCGATCGCCGAGCGAGTTGCCCGCGAGCCCATCGGTGACCCAGCAGTCTGTCCCTGATGGTGTATGGTCATTTTCGGGCTGGGCCGCGGTGCCCTGCGGGTCCATGCGGTTCCAGACCCCGGTGCTCGCGTTGTCCGATGGGGAGCCGACGCTCCATCCGGAGTTGGATTCCATCTGATCCTCAAAGGCGGTGTTGAACTCTTGGGCGAGCGTGCTCAGGGCTGCTGCTTCGCCGCCGCCGGGATAGGTGATGGTGTCGCCGTCGGTGGTCGAGACCTCGAAGTAGTATTCGATCTGATTGCCGCATGGTGCCGGCGGGAGATCCGCGCCAAAGCTCGCGTTGCCGAGATCGCTCATCGCGATCGCGTTAAAGGCCCCCGACGAACCGACACGAGCAAAGAGCGTGGGCGACGACGGATCGAGCGACGCGATCCCGTCGGAGACGGTGAGCGAGATCGGTGTGGCGGTGTCGGCTTCGACCATCGCAACGGGGGTAAACCCGAAGGTCAGGCGTTGGGTGGTGAGCTCGGCGAAGAGCATGGCCGCCTGGAAGTTCTCCTGGGCGGTCGGGAGGATGGTCGAGGGGGGTGGATCGAACCCGCCCAAACCGCCCGAACTCGGGCGGAGCTCGAAGGTCAGGCTCTTGACCCCGAGGGCTCCGTAGAACCAGTCCGACGAATCGCCCGCCGCCGGGTAGAGATCGACCGACTGCATCGGGTTGTAGAACTCGCCTGAATAGGACATGATTTCGTCTGAGAGATTGATCGCAAGGTTGTCGAAGTAGGTGCGGTCGGGCTCGGGCGTCTGAACGCCATCGGCGTACCCGTAGGGCCAGAGCACGAGCTGGGAGAACGAGTGATAGTCGATATGGGCGACGAGATCAGACCCGAAGGACTGGGCGAGCGTGCCCAGTGCATCGGTCTCGGGCTCGGAGAAGGCCGAGGTCCCGCGGTAGGTGTCGGAGTTGGGATCGGTCGATGCGCCTTGCCCGCCCCATTCGTACCCCCAGTTGCGGTTAAGATCGACCCCGAAGGATCCGCCGCCGTTGGATCGCCTGTTTTTGCGCCAGAACCGTTCGCCCGACCATGTATAAAGGTATCCGTCGGGGTTGGCGACCGGGGCGATGACAATGCGAACCGAGTCGAGGATATTCTTGACGCGTGGGTCAGTGTCATAGGAATCAACAAACTTTGATGCCAAGTACGAAACGGTCATCGGCGAGATCCATTCTCTCGCGTGCTGGGTCCCGTTCCAGAGGATCACCGGGCGATCGACGCGTGCGTTGCCCGGGGCGTCGGGGCCCGAGATGGTCAGGTCGTAGAGCGCGTTGCCCAGCACCGATGTGCCGTAGGTCGACATGGTGGCAAGGTCGGGGCGGAGGGTTGCGATGTTGTTGAAGTAGGTGATGACATCACCAAACTGCTTGTAGTTGGCGAACCATGCCTCGTCATGGACCGACGCGCCGCGTTGATTCTGATCTGGGTTTTGCTTGTCGAGTCGTTCCTGAGCAACGAGTTGGCTCCACGCGGTGTCGGTGTGGGCTCGGAGGTCGTCGATGAGCACATCGTGGGCGATCCCGAGTTTCGTGAGCGCTTCGAGGTTTGCCCGGCTGATCTGCACCGTGATCGTCCCGACCCCGACGCGTTCGGTCCAGACTGACTCGACCAGCCCGAGCACCGCGTCGAGTTGAGCCTGTGAGGTGGTCCGGACGCGGACGATCGACTGGTCTTGGTAGATCACGCCCGGCGATTGGACGAAGGGATTGAGCGGGTCGATCCGGTCGAACTCAGGGAGATTGATCGGCTGGGCGTTTGAGCCGCAGACGCAGAGCCCAGAAACCAGTGTGATGAGTGAGGCTTGAAGACAACGAACGGTTCGCATTGGGGACTCCTCGAGTACAGCACAGGGCCGGGCTCAGCAGATTGGCGGGCGTCGACCGAGCTGGGGCACTGCCCAAGGATCTCAATCGGCGATGGATTGTATTTAATAGCCTGAAACTCAAGATCATGGATCAACAGGCTACACAGAGAATCGGCGGATCTGGACCAACCCGCACAGGTGCACCAGTCGGCGTCAGGGCACGGATACCCAATGTCGATCGGCATAGATTCATACGCCCGCCCATCCCCATGAGTTGCACAAATCCCTATGATTGAAACGGATCGGAATGTCCTCTTGCGTTTTGTATCAAAACCGGGCACAATGGGGCATTGGCATGCGTGACGAGTCGGGAAGAGCCGGCTCCATGCTCATGCTTGGAGAATGTTCGCATGGGTGTCCAAGAAATCGAAGAGGAACAGGGCGGGCATCAACATCGCGCAACGATGGGGCGTGTGCTCAACGATCTCGGAGCCCTCGAGCTGATGCTTGAAAAGGGCATGTTCGAGACGGGTGTTCGTCGGATCGGGGCCGAGCAGGAACTGGCCCTGGTCGACGACGCCTTCTCGCCCGCTCCGGTCGGGCCACAGGTGCTCGACGAACTCGATGAGCCCAGAGCGACGACGGAGCTCGGTCGGTTCAATATGGAGTTCAACCTCTCGCCGATGGATCTCGCCGGGTCGGCGCTGCGCAATGTACAGGGCGAGATCGAGGAGTTGATGGAGCGGGCCCGGGTCGTGGCGGCCCGTCACCACGCTAAGCCGATCCTGATCGGGATCACACCCACGCTGCTCCAAGAGCACCTCTCGCTTGAATACATCACGCCCCGCCCGCGCTACTTCGCGCTCAACGAGCGGATCACCAGCGCCAAGGGGGGCAGCTACGACATCCGCATCAAGGGGATCGATGAGCTGCAGTTCACCCACGACAACATCATGGTCGAGAGCCTCAATACTTCGTTCCAGCTGCACTTTCAGGTCTCGCCCGAAGAGTTTGCGTTGAGCTATAACTGTGCCCAACTCATCGCGGCCCCGACATTGGCGGCGGCGGCCAACTCGGCGGTGCTCTTTGGCAAGCGCCTCTGGCACGAGACCCGCATCGCGATCTTTGAGCAGACGGTCGATACCTCGGGCGCCGAGATCCCGTCGCAGCGCGATGTGCTCAAGCGCGTCCGGTTCGGCGAGAAATGGGTCGAGTCGTCGGTGCTCGAGCTCTACCGAGAGGACATCGCACGGTTCCGCTCGCTTTTCGGATCCGAGAAGGAAGAAGATTCAATCGCGATGGTTGAGCGCGGCGAGGTGCCCAAGCTCTATGGGCTCGCGACGCATAACTCGACGCTCTATCGGTGGAACCGCCCGTGCTACGGGATCACCAATGGGCTGCCACACCTGCGGATCGAGAACCGGGTGCTCCCCGCGGGGCCCAGCGTGATTGACGAGATCGCCAACGCGGCGTTGTGGTTCGGGCTCATGGTGCAGATGCCCAAGGTCTATCCGGATCTGGCATTGCGGATGCCCTTCGAGCACGCGCGGGCGAACTTTGTCGCAGGGGCACGCAACGGGCTCAACTTCAAGGTGCACTGGGTGGACGGGGCATCGATCTCGGTGCGGGACCTGCTGCTCGAAGAGCTGATCCCGCTGGCGCGTTCGGGGCTCAAATCCTGCGCGATCGACCAAGGCGATATTGACGAGTATCTCGGGATCATCGAGGCGCGGGTGGCGTCGGGGCACAACGGGGCGCGGTGGATGCTCGATTCGGCAGCCGGGATCCGTGAGTATGGCACCCAGAGCGAGCGGCTCAGCTCGCTCACCGCCGCCACGATCACCCGCCAGCAGTCGGGCAAGCCCGTCCACGAGTGGACCCGGGCCGAGCTCGGCGAAGGGGGGAGCTGGAAGCATCACTTTGCCCGGGTGGGGCAGTACATGCGGACTGATCTCTTTACTGTCCAGAGCGACGAGCTGATCGACCTTGCTGCGTCGATCATGGACTGGGAGAAGGTGCGTCACATCCCGGTTGAGGACGACAAGCATAACTTGGTCGGGCTGCTGACCTATCGGGCGATCCTTCGGCTGGTCTCTGACCCCAAGCGCAAGCAGGGGGCGGTCTCGGTCGCCGACATCATGGAGCACAACCCGATCACGGCGACACCCGAGACCCCGACACTCGAGGCGATCGAGCTCATGCGGGCCAACGGGGCGTCGTGCCTGCCTGTGGTCTCGGGGGCCAAGCTCGTCGGGATCGTGACCGAGCACGACTATATGCGGATCGCGGGGCAGCTCCTCGAAGATCAACTCAGGACGAATCCCGATCAAGATTGACGGCGATCGAGCCGATGGTGTTCTATGATCTGGTGCAGGTCGATTGCCCCAAGGACGCCCATTGGCGATGTCCATACACGATGAAAAACACGGTGCCGTTGAGACGAGTGGGCGAGACGCCCGGCGATGGGATCGGCGCGAGATCGGGCGGTTCGGGGTTGACGAACGCGCCGGGACGACACTGGTCATCACCGCCGGTGTCCACGGCAACGAGCCGGCGGGGCTCATCGCGGCCTCGCGGGTGCTCGACACGCTCAGGCAAGAGCAGCCCACGGGTTTTCATGGACGATTGGTCGTGCTTGGCGGGAATCTCAACGCCCTCAACGACGACCACCCCGACTCACGCTATGTCGACTTTGATCTCAATCGGCTCTTCACCAGCGCCGAGATCTCCAAGCCCGCGAGCACCAGCGCTGAGCATGCCCAGATGCAAGAGCTGCTCGCCGCCCTTCGTGCCCTGCGGGCGCAGAGCGATCGGATGATCCTGATGGACCTACACACAACGAGCGCCGATTCGTCGCCGGTGGTCGTGCTCGAGGACTCGATCCCGGCGCGGCGCTTTGCACGCCAGATGCCGATGCCGATCTATCTCGGGTTCGAGGAGGCGCTCGATGGGCTTTTGATCGATCGGATCACCAATGAACTCGGGTCGGTCTCGATTGTGATCGAGGGCGGTCAGCACAGCGATCCCAACTCGATTGTCGTCCACGAGGCAGCGATCTGGGCGGGGCTCCATGCGGCGGGGGTCTTGCGGGTCGATGCGCTCAAGCACGGGGAACCGCCGGGTGATGTGCTCCGAAAGGCGGTGGGGGATCAGGCGTACAAGGTCTTTGATATTCGGTACCACCGCCCGATTCTCAGCGAGGATTTTCATATCTGCCCGGAGATTGTTTCAGGCAAGAAGATCAAGCGTGATACCACGGTGGTTGCGGTTGAAAACGGTGAAGAAATCACGGCCCCTATGCGTGGGCGGGTGTTTTTACCCAATATGCAGGCGACCAAGCGCATCGGTGACGACGGGTTCTTTATCGTTCGGCTCGTCGGCGAGGGGTGGCTCGGGTTCTCGGCGCGTCTGCGCCGTCAGGAGTGGGTGCATTGGATGATCGCGCATCTGCCGGGGATCTATGTGCTCGATGACGGTTCGTTGTGCGTCGATGCGACCATCGCGGCGGTGCTCAAGCGACAGGTGTTCCATCTTTTCGGGTATCGACTCATCCGCCACGACCAGCGAGAGAGCGGGCACGGCGTGGTCCGCGCATGGCACGGATTGTGCGCCTTCTTTGGTGCGCTCGTGCGTGGGCCGATCCCGGGTGGGCCCGATCGGGATGATCCTCGGTTCTGGATCGTGCGTCGCCATTGGCTCGATCAGTGATCGGGTATAGTCTGCGTATGAAGAATTTACTCTTGGTGTCCTTGGCTCTGTGTGTGATGATTGTTGGCGGGGGTTGCACTCGCCAGATCAAGGGTCATCCGGTCGAGCCGATCCAGCGGATCTTTGCGCGTGGTGCGGTCGCGGCTGATCATGAGGCGGCGTCGTGGGCGGGGCGGGCGATGCTCGTCCAGGGCGGCAACGCGGTCGATGCGGCGGTGGCGGCTTCGTTCACGCTCGCGGTGGTCCGCCCCGAATCATGCGGGCTCGGCGGCGGTGGATTCATGGTGATCCATCTGCCCGATGATCCGACCCACGGGTTCGTGAGCACCGCGATCAACTATCGCGAGACGGCGTATGTTGATGCGGAGTATTTCGAGCGCACCGGCAAATCGAGCACCATCGGCGGGGCGGCGGTCGCGGTGCCCGGAACGGTGGCGGGGCTGCTCTATGCGCTCGAGCACTACGGCACGCTCGATCGGGCGACAGTGCTTGCGCCCGCGATGGCGGCGGCCCGGGGCGGGGTGCGTCTTGATTACGCGTATGGACAATCGACCAAGAGACGCATCGAAGAGTTCAACACCCACCCCGAAATGAAAAAGGCCTACCCACTGATGTAGACCCATTTTCTTCAGGCGGGTGAAGCATGGGACATGGCGATCGGGGGGTATTCGATCACCAACGAGCCGATGTACAAGACGCTCTCGCTGATCGCCGAGCACGGGCGCGAGGGGTTCACTCGGGGCCCGGTGGGCGAGGCGATCATCGACGCGGTGCACAAGGCGGGTGGCGAGATGACGCTGGCCCAACTCGACGGGTATCGCCCATTGGAGTATTCACCATTGATTGGCGAAATAAACGGGTATCAGTTCGTGACGATGGGGCCGCCGTCGTCGGGCGGTGTGACGATGCTTGAGACGCTCGAGATCCTCGAAGCGCTTGGGTATGACTTTGCCAACCACGAACTGGGCGACAACGCGCCAACGCACCAACTGATCGAGGCGATCAAGCACAGCTTCGCCGATCGGTCGAAGTACCTCGCCGATCCGGAGTTTGTGGATCTACAGATCGACGCATTGCTCGGCGAGGCCAACATCGCCAAGCGGGCGAAAATGGTCACCGATGGCGTTCACGAGCCATCATATTATGGTACGACGGATCTGCTCCCCGAGGACCACGGCACGAGTCATCTCTCGGTGGTTGATCCGTGGGGCGGGGCGGTGGCGTGCACCGAGACGATCAATCTGGGATTTGGTTCACTCGTCGGCGTCGATGTGTTCGGGTTCTTGCTCAATAACGAGATGGATGATTTCACCACGGCGCGCGGCGAGCCCAATGCGTTCGGGCTGATCCAGTCCGATCGGAATCTGCCCGCGCCAGGCAAGCGCCCGCTGTCGAGCATGTCGCCGACGATCGTGCTTGACGGATCAGGTCGGGTCTTTGCGATCGCGGGTGCTTCGGGCGGGCCGAGGATTATTACGGGGACGATGGAGGTGCTGCTCAACGCGATGGCGGGCAAGGGCGCGGGCGAGTCGGTGGTGCTGGCGAGGATCCATCACCAGTGGCTCCCTGATCGGCTCCTCGTTGAGGCGGGATTGATGGATGCGATGCACCAGCGGGCAGAACAGGGTTCCACATGGAACGCGATCAAGGGCACGGGGGCGGTGGGCAATGTCCAGATCATTGTGCGCGATCCGATGGGGCGTGGATGGCAAGCGGCAAGCGACCCACGCAAGGGTGGTCGTCCGGCGGGGATTGATTGAATCCGCTCGCGCTTTGGGGTGCGGGCTCGCCTAGAAATCATGTCCATGAACACCGACGAATCACAAACCGGATCGAGCCATCAAGAATCGCATGCGCACGATTCGGGTGGGTCCAAGTATCGCGCCGCGGTGACGATCGGGACACACTTTGTGGTTGATGTGTTCTCGTTTGTGGGGGTGTCGCTGCTGCCGTTGTTGGCGGTGATGCTCGATCTGCGGACCGAGCAGAAGGCGTTGCTCTTGGCGCTGGGATCGCTCAGTTCTGGCGCGGTCCAGCCAGTAGTCGCGTGGGCGAGTGATCGGTTCGATACGCGGGCGCTGGGGACGATCGGGTTTGTGATCGCGGTGCTGTGCATCGGGAATCTGGGCATGGCGCAGAGTTTTCTCCAACTGGTGATTCTGTATTGTCTCGGCGCGATGGGCATCGGCGCGTTCCACCCGCCCGCCGCGGCGATCGTCGGGCATCTGGGCGGCTCGAAACGGTCGATCTTTGTGGCGATCTTCTTTCTTGCGGGGATGACCGGCGGGATCGTGGGAAATATTTTTACGCCTAAGTTCGTTGCGTTGATGACGCCTCAGCTTGAGACTGGCCCGGACACGGTCTCGGGCGTGCTGGCACTGCGATGGTTTATCCCGATCGGGTTGCTCTGTGCGTTGTTCCTGGCGATGTCGATCCACAAGGTCGGGCATCGTCATGATGGGGCCAGCGAGCACCATGTGTCGTGGACCCCCAAGGCGCGCAAACAACGCTGGTTCACGGTCTGGGTGTTGTATATCACCAATATGCTCCGGTTCAGTGTCAACATGGCGTTGATCTATCTGCTCGTCGAGTGGACCGAGCGGACGGTGCTGGCGAACAACGATGCGGAAACAATGACGAGCGCACTCGGGATCAAAGCTTCGCAGCTCAACGGGTTGCTCCAAGCCTCGATGCAGGTGGGGATGGGCGGCGTGGGTATATTGCTCGGGTTCACACTCGTCGCGCGGTTCGAGAAGCTGATGTTTGTGGTGCTGCCGATACTTGGTTCAGTAGCATTGTTCATGATCCCGCGCGCGGGATTGATCGTCGAGGGCAGCGATGTGCCGATCGCGATCTTTGCGACGATCCTGACGGGTGTTGGATTTGGCGCCGTGATCCCGGTGAGCATCTCGCTCGCCCAGCGGTTGCTGCCTCACCGCACAAGCATGGCCAGCGGGCTGATGCTCGGCGGCGCATGGATGCTCGCGTTTGTCGGGCCGATCTTTGCCGAGCTGGTGCACAAGGGGGTTGCGAGCAAGCCGCACACGCCCGGGTTTGTGATTGATGCGATCGGATCGCTCCCCGATTCGGTTTCGGGGCCCTTGCTGGGTGGGTTCGGGCTCGATTTGGCGTTCACGGCGACGGCGATCGTTCTTTTTCTTGCGGGGATGATCGCGCTGCTGTTGCCCCACAAACTCATCGTAGAAGTCGCCAAACACTGATCCGCCCGGTTCGGGTGTGACACGCGTGTGACAAACTGATTGAAATCATAGTTTGTGACAAAGAGGTGACAACATCTCGGGCGGTTGAGTTGTATCTATTCATGGCAGCGATGAGATCGCGTTGATCGATTCACGCCCATGCAGGAGACCCGCCATGAACAAGAGCCCATTGACATCGAACCGAACTCCATTGATCGCAGCCGTCTCTTTGGTGTTGATGAGTGCTGGCATGGCGCAGGGGCAGTATGGGAGCACACCCGCGAGCGACGAACGGGCGGAGGTTGCCGAGCCGACGATTGATGTGTTGATCCCCCAGCGCCGGATCCGCTCGCAGCAGGTCGCCGCGATCAGTGCCGTGAATGTTGATGTTCGACTCACCGATACACTCGCCACGACGCACATCGAGGTGACGGTGGTCAACAACGGCTCGCGGACTTCGCAGGCGCAGCTGGTGCTTCCGGTGCCTGATGGATCGACTATCCGCTTCTTTGGGATCGACGGCATCGGCGACGAGCCGACGGCCAAGCTGCTGCCACGGAGGGAGGCGGCGAGGCGGTACAACGAGATCGTCCGCAAGATGGTCGATCCGGGGTTATTAGAGTTTGTCGGCAACGCGATGATCCAGTCGTCGGTGTTCCCGGTGGAGCCGGGCAAGTCGCGGACGATGACGATCGTGTACGAGCAATCGCTCGATGCCCACCGCGGGCGGGTGGAGTATGTATTGCCCCGCTCGGCGTCATATGCCAACACAGGGATCGCGTGGACGCTCAATATCGAGCTTGAATCCAAGGGTGATCTGGGCCCGGTGTTCTCGCCCTCGCATCCTATTTTGTCGAAGATCACCTCCAAGAACACGATGAAGGTCGGGGTTCCGATGCTAAACGAACCCGGCGCGTTCCGCTTGTACGCGGTGCTTGGGAGCAGCGACGAAGCGACCACGCTGCTTTATGCCGATCCGAGCGATCCGACCAAGGGCTATTTTATGTTCGTCGCCGATGCGCCGACGATCAATCGCGATACCGACACCATGCCCCGCGAGATCACCATCGTGATCGATCGCTCGGGCTCGATGAATGGCCAGAAGATCGAACAAGCCCGCGAGTCGGCCAAGCAGATTGTCGCAGGGATGAAGCTCGGCGAGTATGTCCGTATTATTGACTACAGCCAAGATGTCCGCTCGTTCTCCGATGGGGCGGTCGAACTCACCAAAGAATCAATCCCCGCGATTATCGCGTATATCGACGCGATCCAATCCCGCGGCGGCACCAACCTCCACGACGCGCTGCTCGAAGCGTTGAATCCCAAGGTCACCGAGGGGACGCTGGCGATGGTGTTGTTCTTGACCGATGGGCTGGCGACGGTAGGGACCACCGACGAATCGACCATCCGGAGCGACGCTCAGAAGGCCAACACGCACGATCGGCGGGTGTTCACCTTTGGGCTCGGGTACGATGTCAATGTACCTCTGCTCGATGGCGTGGCGATGGATACCCGCGCTGAGTCTACTTTCGTGCTCCCCAACGAGGATGTCGAGCTCAAGGTCGGGCAGGTCTTCGACAAGCTCGACGGCCCGGTGATGATCGAGCCGGTGTTCGGGGCGGGCTATACCGTCACCGACAACGCCAAACCGGACCTGTTTATGATCGAACCGAACTCGATCGGCGATCTGTTCTCAGGCTCGCGGGTGCTGGTGCTCGGACAGTATCAGAACTTGCTTCACGAACCCGCCCAGATGTGGGTCGCCATTGGGCTCAAGCGCCAGACCGCGGCGGATGATCCGACCAATGCGTTGGTTGCGGATTTCTTCATCGAAGACGCGTCGACGCGCTACGCCTTTGTGGCCCGGCTCTGGGCGCAGAAGCGGATCGATAGCCTCATCAACCAGATCAGGCTCGCCGGGGCCGATGGGAGCGAACCAAACAAGGAACTCGTCGACGAGATCGTTCGGCTCTCTCTCGAACACGGGATCATGTCGGAATATACCGCGTTCTTGGCTGAGGAAGAGCTTGGGCTCGCGACGGCCAACGCGCCGGCGAGCAGGCGTGAAAATCAGGAGAAATTTGCTGCGAGGTCACTCAGACGATCAGGCAAAGACGCGGTGTCGCAGAACTACAACCGACAGAATGTTGATGCGGTGGTGATGCAGCAGGAAATGGATCAGGATGATAGATCCTTCGGGTTCGCCGGAACAATCCAATCAAGCTCGTCCCTCAAGGCCAACAAGTATTACGACTCGAATATGAATCAAGTCGCGGTCAATACCGTCCAGCGTGGGGTTGGCGCGACGCTCTATAAGAAGAAGAGCCAGTGGGTCGATGCCAAGCTTGCTGAGCAGGCCGACGAAGAGCCGGAGATCACGATCGAGTTTGATTCGGACGAATACTGGACGCTTGTTGAGGATCTCGCTTCGCAGGATCGCCAGTGGATCCTCGCCAACCTCGGCGATGTGTATTTCCTCAATCATTCCAAGCGGGTTCTCGTCCATAATCCCAAATAAGTGTTCAGATTCTGATATCCTTCCATATATCCACTCGAACAGGAGTACGACCCATGAAACTACGCCTCAAATCCATCCTCCCGGCCCTGGCGATCACGATGCTCGCCGGGATCGCACCAGCCGACGAAACCGCCCTGACGATCTATTCGTCCGCCCAACCCGGCGCGATCTCGCCAGATCTCTATCGACCTGTCCCCGGGGGGGGCAACTTTGGGTACACGAGGTACAACCAGATCCCCGGGTACGCGGTCATCAAGCAGCAGCGGGATCTCGATATCGCATCGGGGATCTCCAACATCAGTTTCACCGGCGTCGCGGCCTTGCTTGACCCAACAACCGTGATCTTCGAG
>Ga0316206_1001223_pt1 | contig 24599 bp, 49 predicted proteins | sample 6monthpyrite_MG_FD_204942 | JGI IMG/M metagenome (GOLD analysis project Ga0316206, IMG submission 204942) | Microbial mat bacterial communities from mineral coupon in-situ incubated in ocean water Damariscotta River, Maine, United States -... | ecosystem: Environmental > Aquatic > Marine >... | reverse complement strand
GCCGCCAACCCCGTGCAGCCTCCCGCACCCACGGCAGGGGCCGACCCCGCCTCTAGCGAGCTGCTACAGATCCTCCAGCCCAACAATATCCCTATGCCCGAAACGGTCGAGGCTGATCCGCTCAACACTAAGCAGCGTGTGTTGGGTTCGATCTTCCAGGGGTTGTCCGCTTATGGCGCTGGGTTAAACCCCAACGTGCAAGCGAACGATGTGATTGGCAACTTGATGCAGCAGAATGCGGAGAAAGCCAACCAGGAGAATGAGACTGCGATGCGTGAGTACGCTATTGCGCAGGACGCCGAGAACAAGAGACTGTCCAGCGCACGGTACAAATACGAGCAGACGGTTGCTAACGAGGATCGGGCCTACAGGAAGGGCAGAGATGCCACGGTGGATGCGCGAATGGAGGCCGAGCGTAAAGCTGCTGCGGAAGAGCGGAAGGCATCTAGAGATATGGCGGCAGCAAGGCTGAAACTGGCTGAAGATGAGTTTGGCCTCATGAGGGAAAAATTTGACGCTAGAGAGAAGGCATTCCAACAACAGCTTCAGCAGCTCAAGGATGACGGGGAGAAGCAAGAGTTGCTCGATTTCGAGGGCCGCGTAGCAAGCGGCATGGGGGCATTATCGTCGGTCAAGAAGTTGCCCGATGGATCTTGGAGTGCGTTCGGGGAGACTGGACTGACCCTACCTCAAGTTTCGGATATGACCAAGGAGTTGTACTTCCGCCTGGGTGCCTACGACGAGGGAGCAAAGTACAATCTAAGGTCTGTCCTTGATAACTTCCTAATGGAAACGGGCGAGGAAAACCAAGCCCTGCTTCCGGCTGGGAATTCTAGCGTACCGAGTGTTAGCTCTGATGCGCGTGAACCAACCAAGTGGGATGCCTTTAGGGGTGATGCCGTAAGGGACGGGGATGGTTATGTCTGGGTGGATGGTAGCGACCCCAATGCTGGGGCTGGCCTAATCCCCGCAGCCGAGACGGGCGAACCTGTTCCTATTCGCAAGCCAAGGCGAAAGGGTGGTGACTACTTCAGACCGCCCAACGGCTCTATGTTCGACGGGCTATAGGGGTTAAATGACCTACGACGAGTACGGCTACCCTGTCGAAAGTGGGACGCTAAACTACGACCAGTACGGCTACCCCAAGCAAGAGAAGGCTGGGGGCTACGATAGCTTCGGCTATCCCGTCGCTACTAAGCCGAAGGGCGGTGGCGCCCCCAAGTTCGACCAGTACGGCTACCCCGTAACCGCTGGGGCTAAACGCAAGAAAGCACCAGAAGACCTCGACGCCCGCCTAACGGCCCTAGAGCAATCCGCCCAAGAGTTCGGCGCACGCGAGCCTGACGCCGATAAGCCTGGTGCGTTCATGACGATCCTCGACTTGCTGTCCCGCCCCAACTATGCGGTGGCTGGTATTGCCGAGGAGTTGACCGATGGCACCCCGTCTATCGGTGACGCAGCCAAGCGTGCGCTTAGTGAAGTGTTCTCTGGTGTTGGCGGTATCCAGGGCGAGAAGCGTGCCTTTGGCGAGGTACTAGAGAAGCGTGGCGTAGGCACCAAGACGCTTGCTGATGCACTCCCATTCCTGGATGACACCTGGGTGGGTAACTTCGGCACACGCGGCGCATTGGGTATCGCACTCGACTTCGGCTTAGACCCGATCACCTACATGTCGTTGGGCGGCAGCGGTATCGCTAAGATTGTCACTAAGGGTGGCAAGAAGGGCTGGGTGAAGAACGGCAGCAAGTTGTGGATCGACACGGTGGACGAGCTGCGCGACAAGGTGTTCAAGAAAGACTTCTCCCACCTAGCCGATGATGTGAGCGACCTGGACTCCGTGGCTAGGGGCTTCCTAGAGACCCGCGTTAAAGCGGACGCCACCGACCTGCTTGGCAAACAGATTGACGACGGCGTGCTAAAGGCCAGCGACATCTTTGAGGAGGGTGGACTAAAGTTCCGCGCACCGTTCAGCAAGAAGTACATGAAGATTCCCGGCAGCGACAAGATGGGCGACGCAGGTATGGCTGTGGCTAAGATGCTCCCCTTCGATGCTGCCACCCGTATCGGCGCAGCTAGCGAGAAGATGTACCAAGGGATACGCGGCGCAGCCAACAGCTTGTTCAGTAGCGATGGCGTACTCGCTGAGTTGCCTGACTACTACCGGCAGTTCGCATCCGACATCAACAAGCAGTATTACCGTAGTTCGTTCGCTCACCGCTCTGGTCTCACCGATAGGATGCAGAGCTGGGCCAAGGTGTACCGCAAGCTAGCCAAGAAGGACGCCGAGATCGGCAAGCGTTGGTATCGGGCTAGGGAGGGTGGCTCCGGTAGCTCCGCTGCCATGGATATCATCAAGGACAACAAGGAAGAGTTGGCCGCCTTCAAGGCGATGGGCAAGATGTATGACGAGTTGGGCGATTCCCTTGTGAAGCATGGCGTCCTCGACCCAGGCCAGAAGATTCCCAACTACATGCACCATCATTACAAGAACCTGCGTGAGTTCTTGGAGACTGCGGATAACGCCGTCGCCGCCAAAGGCGGGGCATCATCCAGTATTACCAAGGGGCGGGTGTTTCCCACGCAAGAGATTGCCGAGCGAGAGACACGCGAACTAAATGAGATGGCCCTAGAGAGCCTTGCCGAGGGCGACCTGCAAAAGCTCTACGGCGGCGCACTAGAGGCCGACTACGATGTAGCCAAGAACATGGAGCGTTACATCAACAAACACGCCGACGTTCTCTCCCGCAAGGCATGGCAGGAAGAGATGTACATGCGGTTCGCTAAGAGTGGCGACGACCTATTCAACACCAAGTTGCGTAAAGAGATTGCGTTTGCCCAGCGGCGCGGCGATTGGCTCAAGGACTCCATTGAGAAGGGTGGGGAGAAGGTAGCCAAGCTGACTAAAGAGGCTGAGATTCTAAACGCCAAAGCCTCCGACCTGACCGCATCAGAGGCCGCCCGACTCAAGCAGATTAAGTCTAAGGTGGGCGGCATCGAGAAGCGCCGTAAGGAGCTCATGGACGAGTTGGCCGAGATGCACGCCCAGGGTAGATTCGATAGCGTAAAGGGCGTTAAACCTGGCGACATCGAGGAGCAACTGGTCAAGGTGTTCGGTGAGGATGGCGCACGCTACGTCCCCGTCAAAAACGGCTTCACCAATGGCAAGCAGGTATATATCCCAAAGGCTATCCGCAAGGTACTGAACGAGTCCAACTCATCCATGCTTAACCTGTCGAACAATACCGAGGTGGGCAAGTTCGTGAAGATGTGGGACAGGGCGAACAACCTGTTTAAGTATGGCGTCTACACCATCTTCCCTGCGTCCGTAACCCGCGATGCCTACAGCAACGTGGCTCTCAACGGTCTACGCATCGGGCTGGCTGCGCTCAACCCGTTCAAGGCTGCCGAGGCTGTGACCATTCTCGCCTCCAAGAACGCCGATGATTTAGCCAAGGTGGTCAAGGGAACCAACTACACTCGCGGGCAGATCAAGGATCTCATGCGCTCCCTGGGTGTGACGCTGGATAGCTCTGCGTTTATTGATGAGGCGGGGCAGAGCATCACTAAGGGGCGTTCGGCTTTTGGGCGAGCCTCTAAGTCTCTGGCTGACAAGCGGGCCTATGTGGATAACGGCTCCCGCGTACACCTCTTTATCGAGGAGTTGCGCCGTGGTGCCGATCCGCGTAGCGCCGCCGACACCGTGGGCGAGTTCCTTATCAACTACGGCGAGTTGTCCGACTTTGAGCGCAACGTGGTGAAGCGGTTTATCCCGTTCTACACCTTCACGAGAAAGAACGTAGTCATCCAGGCTAAGGCATTAGCTAAGACCCCTGGCCGCAGCGTCAACCAACTCAAGCCATTCCGCCAGCGGCACGAGGAGTCCGAGCAGATGGTCAAGTGGGAGGGCGAGGCGCTCTCTCTTCGCCTTGATCGCGACGGCAAGACGGTCACCTCCCTCACCGGCATCGACCTACCACAGCGCAACTTGGACACTCTATGGCGCGGCTCCACCGCATCCACGGTGCGCGGCGTCGTCGGTATGGTATCCCCGCTAGCCAAGGTGTGGATCGAGAACGCAATGGGGCGCGACTCGTTCACGGGGCGCGACCTGACCCGCACCTACTCTAATTCCATCGGGCGCGTACTCGACACCAAGGCTGTGCCTAAGTCCTTCAAGGATTGGCTTGGCTTCAAGAAGAGTCCAATGGACGACGGTGGCCGCGTGGCTTACTCGTTCGATGGCGAGCGGTTCAACCTGCTGTTTAAGAGCTGGATGTTTAGCCGCGTGATCTCGACCAGCGACCGGCAGTTCCGCGAGTACGAGAAAGACCCGTCGTTAGCACGGGCCATGCTCGACCTAGCCTCCGGTATCCGCTACAAGAAGATTGACTTAGACGAGCAGCAGGAGCGGCGGCTCAAGGAGCGCATCCGTAGCCTAGAGCGTTCGCTTATCCAGCGTGGTGCTGGCGCAGAGTATTCCCGTTTCTACCAGCGTGACAACGCCAAAGAGGGGGCGACCTTCCGATGATTATCGAAGCTGTCATCTATCTCTGTACGTTCCCCTGGTTTGGGGTGGACCAATGCAAGGCGTCCGATGGCATAGTCTGTGTCAGTGGTGTGACCCCATCCTCGGTTGTCGAATACACCGCAGATTGGGAGAATTCGGACTATTGCCTTGTCTGCACCACAGACACCTGCGAGCCTAGCGCCTATACGCCATTGGCGTACTGCGACACAACGGATGCAGGTGATACAGTTTGCAAGACGATCATTCCTAATTGCACCGCCCCGGTGAAGCATTACGACTTCACCCCTGGCGAGGAAGTCCAGCTAGAAGTCTACTGCTGCAACTCCTCTAGTTGCTCTGAGCCTGCAAGCATTACAATGGTGTGGCCCGACTACACCACCTATGGGGAATAAGTGAACATCGAACGCTTAGAGCAATCGCTGGTTGACCATGAGGGCGTGCGCCTGCGCCCGTACAAGTGTACGGCAGGCAAGACGACCATTGGGGTGGGGCGCAACTTGGATGATGTGGGGATCACCAAGTCAGAGGCGATGATGCTCTTGCGTAGCGACATCCTTCGGGCGACCGAGGGGGCCATGCGGGTGGTGCCTACCTTCGCGCAGCTCACCGACGCACGCCAGGAGGTTCTCGTTGAGATGGTCTTCAATCTCGGTGAGAAGGGGTTCGCTAGGTTCTTAAAAACGCTAGCGTATATTCGTGGTTACGAGTGGGATCGTGCGGCGGCTGAGATGCTCGACTCTAGGTGGGCAGAACAGGTGGGTCAACGTGCAATCAATCTCTCCGTTAAGTTTGGTAGAGGTTAATCGTGCAAGACGCAATCACCAGTGACGCTAAGCCGGTAGGCGGGGATGGGTTCCTCTTAAATGAGAAAACTAAAGTATGGATGCCAATAGCTGTACTATGCATCATCATCGGTGGTGCGTTCGGAGCGGGGGTTATCTACTCCAAGCTCAGCGCCCACACCGAGGACAGCACTAAGCATGAGACTGCCACACAGAAGCAGGCTCGTATCGACCGTGCCATCGCGCCACTACAGCGCGGGCAGGAGCGCACCGAGCGCAACCTAGAGCAGATCGAGGCAAAAGTTGACAGGTTGCTTGAGCGCAACTAATAGGGGAACGGCATGGACAAGGTAAAAGAATTCATCAAGGCTAACAAACGCGAAGTCTCTATCGTGTTTATCACGCTGCTAGCGGCGCTCGCCTTCGTTTCGATCTTCTCGTAGCCCAAGGGTGAGAGTCCAGCACCTAGACGACGGCACGCACCGAATACCAAGCTCTTGCGGCACCTGGGTCATCTGCCCCGACACCCACTCCGCTCCCGACGACGATCCCGAAGGGGGCATTGACCCCTGGGCGTTCAACTGCCTACTAGAAGCGCTTGGGCATGTGAAGCCAAGAGGCTTTATCCATATTGGTGATGTGGGCGAATGGTCTGGGGCTAGTCATTGGAAGTGGTCCCGCCGCTCCAGGCCGCCCATCCAATATGTCTTATCTGATATAGAGCGTGATGCCGCTGCGGTGGGCGAGGATCTCGACCTACTCGACTCAGCCCTAGAGACAGCAGGCACCAAGGACAAACTGATCCTCCTCGGCAACCACGATCAGTGGGTCATTAATATGACCGAAGAGTTGGCCGACGTACTCGACCCACGGTTCAAGATTGAGAATTTGCTACGCGCCAAGCAGCGCAACTACACGCTACTCCCGTATGGCGACTACGCAAGGCTGGGGAAGCTCTCGCTGTACCACGGCGGGCATTACGGCGGTGCTAACTTCGCGGCGGCACACCTGCGCGGCCTGCGCTCCAGCGTGATGTTCGGGCATCACCACAGCGTACAGGTGGCGTCCGCGTCAGCACTCTCTGGTGGCCCGTACCGCGCATGGTCTATCGGCTGCCTAGCCAAACTGCGTAAGCCATTTATGAAGGGCAAGCCGACCAACTGGTCGCACGCTTTCGCCATTGTGCATGTAGAACGCGACGGCAACTTCCATGTTGAGGTTGTTGAGATCGTAGACGGCGTTTGTTACGTCTACGGCAAGAGGATCAAGGGGTGAGGGATGACAACACAATCATGCGAGTGGTGCGGGTCGCCGCGAGTGACCTGCCACATCTGCAATACCTGCGAGGACGACTGCAACAATCCAGACAGCCACCGGCCAAGGCGCACGGGGCAGGTGGAGCTGCTCGACTGGCCCGATGGGAGGTTCGTTGTCCAAGACGGTAAGACCCAAGAAGAACCAGCGGGTGCTGGTTGAGTGGGTGGACATTACCTCTCAGGCGCACGGCAACTTCGCTGACGCTGGGCTAGAGCGGTTCACAACGATAGGGTTCTGGCAGGGTTACAAGACGACCCCTGAGTATGGCCGCTTCCTGGTTATCGCAGATTCAATTGATGGCAAGGGTGAGGCGTATGGCGTCACATCCATTCCGGTGGGCTGTGTGAAGTCCATTCGGAAATTAAGATAGGTGGTGGTGGGTTCCCCTCCCCATCATTTCCCTTGTGGGGGTGGGCGTACTTCGGTGTGCCCGCCCCTGCTAATGAGGTGAGACATGAAAGGTTACCGCAATATCGTTATGGTGTACTGGCCCACACTACTGGTGTCCAGCTTCCTTGGGTACATGGGTATTAGGGCTGAGTCAGACCTACTTGGCTTGTCTACGCTCATCGGGGCAATCGTTATCAACTCGTTTGGTATAGCGATGGCCCGTGGGTACAACAAGAAGGTGGCCCCCGAACAGTGAGCGAGCATCTAACCGATCCGCTACGGTGGGCCGAGGCGTTCAATACTATTGAACACGGCTATAAGATGGCAGCGATTGGGTTGCTTGCTGGGTTTATCTACGCAGTAATTCAGAAGTGGAGGCCGAGGAAATGAGTCGAGCCGAAAGACGCAGGCGGACCAGGATTGTTGCGATGCGGCGGCACCGCCAATGGGAGGATCTCTACGGAGAGCCGCTGGAAGGGGAGCGCCGTCGCGGGAAGTGTAGGGACCGCTCGCCGTTCGATTGCGGCAACACGAATTGCGGGATCTGTCGGAGTTACCGAAACACGGGCAAGGGGCCGCGAAGCGTTCCGCCGCTGGAGCCGATGAATGCTTAACCGCTCAAACCGCTGGCCCTGGCTCCTACTAATTGCCTCTCTCGTTGGCGGCATCGTCCTGGGGCGCGGCTTACTCGCACCCAATGTCGAGCCGCCCGAACCTATCTACCTCCCAGCCGAAGTGGTCATCCAAGAGGTCGTTGACCAGCGGCAACTCGATATGGACGCCGCCACGATCACCCGCTTGGAGTTGGTCAACGGCGAGCTGCGTGACGAGGTGGGCCGACTGGTCAAGGTGACTGAGACCTTGCGTGTGGACACCGGCCCCGTCGAGGTGGCTGAGCCTATCTTTGTGGACAGGATCGTGCGCGAGGCGTGCGAGACAGGACAGACCCCTATTGGCAGGGCGCTGCTAGAGGCAGTCAAATTTGAGGGGCTAAACGAGGCTGGCGACCTTAAATACGGGTGGCGTGGGCAGATTCGATGCGAGATTGCTACCACAGAGGCCGCAGAATGGGCTGTGCTGGTCGACCAGCCCTTCACCCTAGCCAACACACGCTCGCAGGCTACAGAGGCTCCTAGCCCCCCTGAGCGCGTCCCTAGCCGCCTTGGGTTTTATGCTGGTGGGTCTTTCCCGCTGTCGTCAGCCGGTGATTTCGCCAGCTACCAGGTGCCAAAGTCGCGTGGCACCGTGGACTTCGGGGGATCTATCCGCCTGGGCAAGCGGTGGCATGTGCAGTTGGGCGGGCAGTACGGGGACGAATGGGCCGTAGATGCCCGCCTCCTGCGTTACGGGTGGAGGCGTTAGGGGTCTGCACCCACCCTAGCCTCCGCAGCCTCCACCGCCTGCCTCGCAGTCAGCCTCCCGGCCACCACATCAGGCACCATCCTCTCTATCTCAGGCTTAATCGCCTTGCGTTGCTCTGGCGCTAGGTGGCTGGCTGCGTCAATCAGTTTGTCCCACACGTTGAACATGGTGAGCTTGGTTTCTGGTGCAGCCACCTTGGCACGCCCCACACTAGGCGGCGGCTCGTTGAAGTCGATCCGCTTGAGCCATCGCTCCATGCCGGGGGTGTACTGCCCACCGTCTAACTTTCCATCAAACTCAATCCAGGCCAGTACGTTGCGGAGGTCACCCTCTAGCCTGAGCCGCTTCCACTCTTTGAACGCAGCCACCTTGCACCGCCTGTCCTTATGGTGCGGGTAGGCTTTCCAGGCAATCTGGAATGCCTCGCTGTAGTTGTGTCGTAGCGCCATCACTCCCCCTTGAGTTCGCGGAGTGCGGCGACGATTTCGCTCCTCCGAATCGACACGTTTTGTCCTGGCGGGAATTGGTCTACCAAATGGACGCACCTCTCCACCGTCGCGGCTTCGTTGTCACAGAACGCGGCTTCCGCGGCCTCCCACTTGCTATCGAAATCAACGCTACGCTGACTCCACCACCTATCAAACCTCTCGCGCTGTTCTTTGGTACTCATCATTCCCCCTTGAGTTCGCGGATCTTGGCGGCCAAAATGTCGCAACCAACGTATCCGTCAACCACCTTCGCACACCTCTCCACCGTCGCGGCTTCGGCGGCTTTATAGAACTCCAGGAACATTTCGCGCTCGTCATCCCCCAGGTATTCGTGTCCCAACGATTTTGCTAGGGCGATAGCTTTATCAAACCTCTCGCGCTGTTCTTTGGTACTCATTCGGCTGGCTCCTCTGGGTAGGCGATTGCGTCGATCCGATCTTGCAAATCTTGGGGTGCCGAATAGCTAGAAGTAAACGGGGCGACCTCGGTTAGCATCCCCTTCAACCTCTCGACCTCGGCTTTCAGCTTGGCATTCGTAGCTCTGGTTTCACCAATCTGTTTTTGCCAGTTGAGAGCATCCTGAGTGAGTTTAGTTATCATCTGCTGTGCGATTGACAGATCTATTAGAACCTTGTCGCGCTCCTTCTCCGCATCCTCGGCGCGTTTGGTGACGGCTTGGAGTTTTGACCAGACAATACTTTTGAAATGCTCCGAGTTAGCTATTACGCTTTGCAGGTTGGATGTAATGCACGCATGGCACTCCCCGCACGCCTTGACAGTGCGGCCTTTGCCGTGGCAGTCGGGGCAGGTAATGGCGCAGCCACCGCAGTCGGGTGTTGGGCAGGCAGGACAGCCGCCGATCTCGCCATCGCCATTACACTCCCCGCACGGCTTGCAGCGGGGGCAGTTCTTGCAGCCCGCACCAGTGCAGATTCCACCAGGGTCGCCGTGCTGCATCTCGTCAATGCAGTCCCGGCCATGAACCACCCCACCCTCACACCCACACGGCGGGCAGGTCGCGGGGATTGCTAGGTCGGCGCGGATGTATTCGGGGTACGCCTTGCCGTTGTCATGTATGAGCCTGGGGTCAATGTCGAATGCGGTATTGCCCTGTAACCACACCCGCTCTGGCTTCTTGTCGCTACTCATCGGCCACCTCCTTTAGCTCAGGGTCGAGCTTGCGGGCATGATCATAGGCAAGGCTAACTGCGCCAACTACGGTGGGAGCCGCGCAGCGATATTTAAAACCCCTAAATCGTACCTCCCCCGATACGTCGCAGTAGCATCGCCCGATCTCAGGAATCAAGCCAACCGCATACCCTCGCTCCGTCAACCCATCCAACATCTCCTTAACCTTCCCCGCCTCGTCTAGCTCGCGCAGGCGGGCGGCGATTACGGTGGTCGTGGCGAACGACACATTGCCTAGGGCGCTTTCTAAATCCTCCGCCAACTCGCTGTTTGAAATTTTGGGGTTAGTCATCCGAGCACCAACAACACCAGCAGAATTGCTGCAATCACGAGAAGGGGGGTGGCGACAGATCCCAGCAGGTCGTCGCAAAGTGGGCAATCAAAATCAGCGTCCAGGGCAGCGTTACAACGTGTGCAACGAGGCGCCTTGTAATTATGCAGCATCACTCTCCCCCCTTCTCGATGGCAGCGAGTCGTCCTTACAAATATCGCAAAGGAACAAACCCTTTCGGATTGATCCGCACTTGCGACAGGCAACTTCACCGCAACGGTGACACTTCCGCTTTGTCCTTGGCGGATCGCAGTTCAATCCCGCGCCCCAGGCGGTACGATAGCCGGGAGGGTTTACACATCGGTCGTTCGCAACGTGACAATACTCGTTAGTCATCACTCTCCCCCTTCCCTCTGCGTACGATCAGCACGGATGTACTTTTCAATCAGTTCAAAACAACGGCTGTGTGTACTGATTCGCTCGCTCAATACATCGCACCGCCATTTAACCGCCCAAAAGCATCCGAGCAAGATTAAGATCATGAACCCAAGCAGGAAATCCATGAATATTTCGAGGTTAGGCATGTGATGTACCACTCCCGTTGTTGGCCGCAATCCAGCACAGATGACAAATAAACCGAACCGTTGTAGTGGTTAATGGTGCCGAGCGAATCGGCGTCACCTTGCATCGCGGGCAAATGTTATTCATCACTCTCCCCCTTCTCGATGGCGTCCTTAGCTGCGTAGTAGCAGTCCTGGCAAATATCGGGCGATCCCTTCAATGCACGGAGGTTGCCCACGCACCTCTCCCGCTCCGCCCTAGTTGCGTACTCGCAGGCGGCTTTCCAGTCATCCCAACGCTCTGCAACGTCGGGACTAAGGTAAGCCCCGTCCTTGTCGCGCCTAAAATTCCGAAAAGGGTAGTGATTATCGATCTTCCCCTCAAACGCCCGCCGGAGTTTTTGTTCAGTCATCGTCATCCTCCTCTAACTGCCGCTCCCGCATCGACTCGTAGGCGTCGTCGCCGTCCACCTCAAACTCTTCGGGGTGATCCTCCCTATAAGCCTTGGCCGTCTTCCAGCCCTCGCCGCGTATTGCTTTGAATATCTCGGTCATCCTTTTCTCCCTTTACCAACTCCTGAAACTTAGCAATCGGCATCACCATCAGCCAATCGCTACGGTCGCGCTTAATACATAACACGCCGTCGTCTGGCAACCAATCATAAATCTGCTTGAACCCCTTGGCCCTCACCTTGGCTTCGATGGTCTGCCACACGGTATCGTCGGGCCGCTTGAACAGTACGTCACCCTTGAAGCCCGTGGAAGCACCCGATAGCGGCACTCGCTTGGCGTCATAGCCTAGCCCCTTGAGGATGTTCACAAGGTCGCGTTCGCTGCGCCCACCTTTGTCGCGGCTGAATTTGCCAGCCATCATTTGCCCCTGCCCGTTTCAAGCGCGAAGGTTTGGTAGGTGTATAGGTGCCACACGAATGCGCCGACAAGCGATGTCGCCAAATACTCGGCCCCATCGGGGACATCCCAGCCTGTTCCCACTATTGAAAATTGGAAAAGTTTAAGTTCCTCCTCATCTCCGTCCACTTCAAGCCATACGCAGGGTGTTTCCCCTTGGTGGTCGAAGTGTAGAAACCGCGCCCCCTGCGGTGCATAGAATTCTTCCTGTACGGCTAGCTCATACTTAAAAACCCTTCTCATCACTCACCCCTTAATTGCTGGTCGTGCATCGACTTTATTATCTTCACCCCAGCGGCAGGATTGCTCACAACAACATTGGAGTGATAGTGAACCCAGGGTGATGTCTTCTCGTTAGGCCAAGGGCAGGCGGTGATAACGGTGATACCGACAACATGTTTGGCGAAAAAGATTTCCATACTAGTCCCGTGGGAGGGGCGTGGCGTATAAGCCAAAAGTATTGTTGATTTGCGTATGTCATCAAGATCGCCCTCAACGATCTCTCGTTCAGAGGTAGCCTCTAGTCCTCTGAAGTCCCGTCGCGTTGGGTCTAGCACCTCGATATTGGGATCGTGCTCCTTCAGCGCCTCCGCTGCAACCCTCCTCCAGCCAAACACTTCAGAATCTTTGATCCCGTTGATCGGCCCCGCTAAATAAACTACCGTCCCCCTCGACTTCTGGGTCGGTTTCCTACTGATGCAGTCGGGGCAATTCTTTCTCATGTGTCCAGGGTCGGGTTCTGGGTGAGCTGCGATATGGCCCTCTCCCCCGCACGTTCCGCAAACAGGCTCGTCTGCCCGTCTTCCTTTGTTATCCATGCTGTAAAATCCTCCATTCTCTTGACTGACCAGAGCGGGAACGACGAATCCAACGAATCGCTCTTTACGAATTTCGCATATCGAACCTTTCGCAGGGTTCCAGCTCGACCATAGTGGAACTTAATGCCGAGTGTGTGGGCCAGACTGGCCCACGACAAAGCCTCTGACTTGAATTTGTCTGTGCCACCGAGAAACAACCCCTTGATATTGTGCTCAACCACTGCGACGGCGACCCTCTCCATTGTCATATTGTCTTGAATTGCCAGATACCAGTCCCAGTCGGTTCGGCAGTCTGGGATAGCTCTTAGCGAGAGAGCCAAGCTAGCATCGCCCCCACCTACAACATCGGGCAACACGCCCCAGTCGCAATGCTTGGGGAGTCGATCCATGTCCCTAAAAAACCGCTGTAGGTCGAGTTTACTGCCGTTGCGCCAATCCAAAAAGGCACCGTTATCGAAAAAGAATTTGTCCCCGCGCTCAGGGATAACATTCTTGAGCCGTGGCACGCCAGAAACCCACACCCTCCCCATGCCACTTGACTGAATGAGTTCAACGAACGACTTCTTGAAAGTCCAGCCGACATAGGCTATTAGCCCGTTTCTCTGGCCGGATGGCGACCCGATAGAGTACGCCTCCTTAACCCCCTCAATAGAGCATGTTTGGCGCTTCGCACCGTATGTCATCCCGCGAATTTTCCTTGCGATATGAGCGGGGATAAAGGGGGAAAGCTTAGCCACTACTCACCCCCAACAACATGAACGTAAACGTCACAGCTCTGCCCACCCTGCTTCACCGTGTAGGCACCGTTGGCGTCCAGCAGGAGATACTCACGCTGGCTACCATTGCCCAACTCTTCGGTAATTGTCTCGGCATACGGGTGGTGGCAGTCGTCGCCCCGCACCACAATAAAAGCTAAACCCAGGATGATTAAAAGGGCGGCGAGTAAGGCGAAGAGATAGATGGCTTCATCCCTCATCAGCCAGCTCCCCGGCCTTTAGGCTAGCCCGTAGCGCAATCAGGATCGCCCGCGCCACAACGTGATGCGCGTGCAGCAGTCCTGAGTCCTCGTCAATTTGATCCGGCTCGCCTATGTGTCGCAGGAGTGCGGCCAAGTCCACCTCGTCGGCCCGCGAGCGCCACGCGCGATTGTACTTTCCGAGGCCGTCACCAAGCAGCACCTCAACGGCGGAAGCTATAACGTGCTGCAAGTCTTTTACCCCTATGTCTTCAGGTATCGAATCGGCGTCAACAAATAACCCTATCTCTGGGTTGAAGTATAAATTATCGATAAAGCTAATCATCGTTTCCCCTTTTTATTCTTAGCCAAAGCCATCTTGCCCTTAGCTAGCCCGATCACAAAACCGCCGTGTGCTGGCGCTCCAGGGGTGAACGGGTTCACCCCGCGCCCCTTCTTGGCGGCGATTAATCCCATGACGTAGCCACCCTTCATACTGTCCTCCCACTCTTCAGGGGGCGACTCAACGTCATAATCAACAGCGCTCATAGGATCAAAGGGCATCTTGTGGCACCCGCTTGATGTAAAGCATTAGGTCAATATTGAAGTAGCCTGCAACCCTGACGAGCTGGTCAACCCCCAGCCTCTTGTTGGCGTTCTTTAGCGCCCGCCCCGGTAGGCCCATCCGAGTTAAGTCCTCGTAGGTCTTGTCTTGCTGGTCGTACAACTCGTCTACGTCGGAGAAAAAATCGTCCCAGTTGAATTCAAACCGCATCGGGTTACTCATCCTCCACCACCTCCCAATCCTCGGCTGGCGGCGGCTTGACGATTTGGTAGTCTAGAAATCCCTTAGGCCTCTCATAGCAAGAGTTTTCACTACCACCCAGGCCATAGAGAAGAACTTTTGCATACTTCTCATTGACGCATGTAAGGCCAGCGACACGCAACACCACGGGCGGCTCGTTAATGACATGCTCACATCTAATGAGAGTCCCCACCGGTAACTCCCCCAGCGGCTTTTTGGGCGGGGTGAAGACGGAGGGGAAGTCAGCCTCCATCCGTCGCATTAAGCCGTGCCTGTAGCTCTCGTCTACCATCCTGTGATAGTCCCGAATCTGCTCCGTCGTTATTTTGTGTTCACTCATCGCGCTTTAATCTCCCCACCCTCAGCCACCTCACCCCACTTGCGGTAAGGGACGCAGTAAGCCTCCGGTTGGAGCTGCAAGTAGATGCACAGCTTTAGTACCGTGTTTAGATCGCACGGTCGCCGCTTGCTTACCAAGTGACTGATCCGCTCAGGCCCGACGTAACACGCCTTTGCCACCTGAGCCTGACTCATGTTGAGCGCCCGCGTACCCACGCGAACGTGTTGGGCGAACTTCTTCCAGTCGAAAATCTTCACCTGCAAATTGTGCGGGTGAATACGCGCCTTCTTTCCCATTAGAAGTCTCCATCGGTGTAGCAGTAGTCGGGGAGCATGGCTTCTATGGGGGTGTACCCAGGCCACTTGCCCGCCTCGACACATTGAAAGTGAGTGCGAGCGCGTTCTTTGTAGAGCCGTCGCCCCTCGATATGCTCTTGGCACCCAAAGGGGTAGACGTAGACGTTGGACAGGTGGTTAGGCTTAGACTCCACGGCGAGAAAGCGGAAGCCCGCAACGTCCATACTGAGCGCGTCAGCCAAGTCCATGTAGAGCGCCGCCTGCATGTAATACTCCAGCTTGCCCGACTGGCGGGAGAACCCACCTGGCGAGGCATCTTGGCAAGTCTTGATGTCATCGATCCACAAGTCGCCAGACTCGGCGTCTACAAGGTCAAACAGCGCCTTAAATCGTCGCGGCTGACGATCTATGACCAGTTCGCCCACCACGGCGCACTCCTTGTGCGTGTTGGGCCGATTGAGTATCTCAGCCGTGTGGGGATTGCCTTGTAGGCTATCCAGCATCGCCTTGGTAGTACGGTGCGCGTCAGGATCGTCCACAATCGTGCGATGCGCGTTGGCTTCGACAAACTCTAGCCAGGTAGCCTTGCCCACCTTGGTGCGACGGTTGATGCCCTCAGGGCGCAGAACGTAGTCCAGGTCGAACCGCTCAGGCTCCAGGGCAAGACAATGGAACGCCGAGCCTAGCGCCATCGCCTTAGTCTCGGTCGTCCCCTTGTCCATGTACGCCTTAGCGTTGGCGGGGCAGCTCTTGTACGCCTTGAGCGTGGAGCAGTTGAGGGCGTCCAGCCCCCGGTACTGCTCCCAGCTTAGGCCGGGGTGGAATCCGTTTTCGATCTTCATGCGGGTACCTCAACTTCTACCCAGTGCCAGCCGTCGTGGGTCTTTTCGATGGAGCGTAGCCAGCCTTCTAGTCCTTCAAACATTAGGACTTCGTGTTTCTTGCCGTCGCCATACCCCGATATATAACCGGCAGAGCAATGCTCGGGGAAGGGCTTAAACTGGAGCGAATTAGGCCCAGATCCGGCAACAAAGCGGACGCGTATCGTATTTTGGGGGATCTTGAAACTTTCAGCAAGGCACCCTGTTGTCGCCCAAGGTTCCCCGGCATTGGTTGACCACGCTTGCCAGAGTAAAATTTGGGTACTGCGTAGCCAAGGACTCACCACCTTTTTTTTGCCCCCCATCAGGATGGCACCTCAACTTCTACCCAGTGCCAGCCGCCGTGGCTTTTTTGGATGGAGCGTAGCCAGTATCCAAGTTCGCTGTACATCATCATATTGTAACTCTCGCCATCGCCATACCCCGACACGCAACCGTCAGCAGACGACCAGGGGGATGGCTCAAATTTAAGCGAGTTAGCCCCAGCCCCCGCGACAAAGCGAATGCGTATCGCATCGCGAGGAATCTCGAAACTTTCAGAGAGGCATCGCTTATCCGCCCAGAGAGCGTAATACTCGTATGCCCAATCTCCATATAGCCCTGGTTGCAACCACGGGCTCACCACCTTTTTTTTGCCCCCCATCAGGATGGCACCTCAACTTCCACCCAGTGCCAGCCGCCGTGGCTTTCCTCGATGCTACTCAGCCAATCACTCAGCGGGGGATACATCAGGGTGTGGTAAGACTCGCCATCGCCATATCCAGATACGATGCCACTCGGGTACACTGTTCCCTCACTGGAGAATTTTAGCGAGTTAGCCCCACCCCCGGCGACAAAACGAATACGCAGCGCATTGCTGGGGATCTCGAAACTTTCAGAGAGGCAGCCAACGCACGCCCACTCACTGTGGCGTTCAGGGCCGCACCCCCAGTCACCGCTACCGAAAGAGATTTCTTGGTGCAACCACGGGCTGACCACCTTTTTTTTGCCCCCCATCAGAACGGAATCTCATCGTCGCTGACCACTTCGTTCTTCTCGCGGTCTTTCAAACGGGTGAAATCGGATGGGACCCCAGGTGCTGTCATCGTCGCAGGCAGCTTCATGTAGGACTCGATATTGGCGTAGGTCTTTTCGCCCACCTGATTGTGCGTGACCTGCACCAGAGCGCCCGTTCCGATGAGCTTCTCAACATCAAACTTGCCGTCCGTGTAGTCCTCTTCCGTGATCCCCCGGCCCATGATCTGCCGGAAAGCCCCCGCAAATTTGCTCTTGGGGTGCAGACTGCGGGTGAACCAGTCAAAGACGATAAACGGCTCGCCGTTGTCCATCTTTTCATCAGTCAGCCAGCTCAGCGTGAACTTGTTGATGACCTTTTTCTCCCCGTTGTACTCCACCTCTTTCTCGCCACGGTCAACAACATCGACCAAGACGGCTGGCCCAGTATGCTCTGGACAGTTTTGGAACTCTTTGCGATCCTTCGGCTTCTCAATCTCAAACATTCTCAGACCCCTTATCGCCGATGGTACGGCGTTGAAAGTTGTTTTGGTGTGCGGCTAGGCCCAGTCCACTCAACGGCCAGTGTGGGCGCTCCTAGACGGCACAGGAAGATGCTCTGGGGCGTGTGGACGGTATCGCCCCAGCGGGCGCTGGCAGCCCAGCGCTTCTGCGCCTCCAGCCAATCCTTCCAGCGCCAATTCGCATCGTATGCGTTAAGCCAATCGTTGTTCATGCTCAGTCTCCTTTAAAGCCTCGATCCAGGCTTGCGCGTGAGCTATCGCAGCAACCCCAGAATCAAAAAACACCGACCGATAGTCAAACCCCTTTCTCACAGAGATCGACCAGAACCACTGCCGCTGCGTAGCCGTGCGCTGCATCGCGCCGCCATTGCTGGCCTCTCGACGCCCCACACGAAAGCAGTAACCCTCGTGGTAGTGCCAGTGTGGGACGCCCTTAAACTCCCCGGCGTCGGCAAAGTTGCGGGCGGCGCTCACGCTAGGCTCCAAACAGCCAGCGCCACAGACAGCGCGAAAAAGAAAATAGACAGCTTCAATGCCGTTCGGTGTGTCATTTCAAACCCTCCATAGAAGGCAACAATATAGACATCATCACCAAGAGTCAACCCTGTCAAGAAAGAAAGTCAAAATAGTTCGCCCCCGCACTGTGTTAAGATGGCGTCACCGTCTGGGGATCTTCAAGCCTAGACTTGGTGCTAGAGCAAACGCCGAAGGGAGAGACAGCCCCCAAAGCAGCTCAGTCAACGGATTCTAACGATTCGCCAAACTGCACCAAGGATTAAATCGAAGATGGAGAGCAGACGTTAAACGGACTCTCCCGTGGTGACTGACGGATGATGACTCAAATCATTCAACACCGCTTCTCCCTGAATCGTGTAATTGCACGGTTGGGGGGGGCGTAGCCCCCTTCGGGAATCCGATCTAAATCAGAGTCATCCAGCAGCCGGACGGGATAGAGATAGCCACAAGGTTCACAATAAGCCAAAGGAAGTTGATAAACAGTGGTTACCAAGTTGACAAAGGGATACATCGCTGGCATTGATTGTCTACAGATATTGCAATTCCCTATCCTAGTGAAAACGTTCTTCAAACCAGAGGCGTCAATAGACTCCCCCAACGAACAACTAGAACTTGAATTCAAACCAGCGGCTAAACGAGCTGGACGGGATAAAGGTTCAGCCCCCAATAGCAGTAAAGTTATCTAAGTCTAGGCGTGTATAAGCCTGGAGCGTTATACTTATGCAAGAAAGGGGAAGCCCCTTTGGATGGGATAAAAAAAGGCCCGAACCTATTGCTAGGCTGGGCCTTTTTATTGCCTACCTGTCTCCGTGGAAGTGGTATTCTCGCGCACCCTTGCGGCGCATCCTCTCTTCGATCATACCGATGAGATCCGTTTCCTTCGGGTTATCATCGTCCCAAAGATATTCCGCCCAATGCTGCACCTGTCCTGGATACCTAGAGTGGAGTCCGTTGGAGACAACAAACCCTGCCAATGCCGACACGCTACCGAGCCGCTCGGGTTCGTCGGTGACGAGATGGTCGAGGCAATCGGTGCATACCTGCTTGCCGTCAAAGAACGGCAGCTCGTCTATGCGACCCCAGACGCCGCAACGGTTGCATGTTTGGCACCCGTTCAAGCGAAGCCCCTCTTCGGCCAGGGATAGCCGTTTTAGGATGTTCCCCAGCACGGCATCGACGCTGGATTTTTCCATCTTGGAATCCTCGTGGCCGATCATCCAGCCGGAGATGGACTTAATCACCTGCCGCGAATGGTCGATATCTAGTATCTTGCCGTCTTTTTGCTTCCTGGTAATCATTGTGTCCCCTTTTCTGGACGGGATAAAGCTTACCCCGTCAATCTGTTCAATTTTCGCCGTTTTTGAGCATTAGGCTGGCTGGCTGCTCGTTTTTTGGTGTTTGAGTCCTATTTGGCCCAGTCGGCTGCCCCGAAATCATCCGATCCGTTGCCGTATTCCCTTGCACGCTCGGATAACGTCTCGCCAATGTCGCCGTATCCACGGGACCAGAATCCAGCGCCATGCCCCTCACGGGTTAACCAAAAATCGTGCCCGTGTTGCTGGTCGTCGCCCACCAGTGAAAGGGTTAGCTCGTTATCCCGCTGGAATGCCTCACAGTCGGCTACCATTGTTTTTAGGACGCTGGCGGGGATGTCGTTAATGCTGTATCTCGCGTCTAAGTGTTCACCTTTACCCTTATCTAGCCCCGGTGTTACGCAGTTAACCGTTGACCATAACGCCGCCTCACAATAACTCACGGTGAATTCGTCCAATTCAAGCCCGTTGACCTTCATAATCCTAACCTCCTATTTAAAGTGTCCAGACTCCATACAATCCACTCTAACGCACGATAATTCTAGGCTGGCCTAGGTATGGGCTGGCTAGAGATCGTGCAGCAGGGGGCATTCTATGGCGTGGAAAAGGGGGCCAACCGATTAGGCTGGCCCCTTTTTGAGAACTAGTACCCTATATCCTCTTCATGTCCTCTTGGATGTTCTCGCAAGCCCCGCACTCTGCCCACTCGTCAAAAATGGCGTGGAGTGTATCAAGCCCCTCTTTTATCTCCAAGGTAGAGATATCGTACCAGTCCATCAGAACGAATTCGACGCGGTAGCACTCTTTGGACGCACCAAAGTAAAACCTAATCTCTTCATGCGGGCCGCCCGTCGAAAGCAGCCAACAAAGGTACGTCTCGCCGTTTTCCGCCTCTTGAGCGTGCAGGTGTAGGCCATATTCGTTGAGGCTTTCGCCGTCCTCGTTCGTCTGCTCTGGGCAATTGGCGAGCTGCACGATATCCCTGATTCGGCTGGCGCTCATTTCTTCGATTCGTTCGCTGCACGATTGTTCTGTGATCTTCATTGTTTCCCCTTTAAACTGCGAAAATTGCAAGTAAAGCAGCCGCCCATAAAAAGGCGACCGCTAGTTTTTGTGCCGTTCGGTGCGGCATTATTCCGTCTCTCCGTACTCGGATGGCAATTCTTTATTGCAGTTATCGCATTGGATAGGGTCGCCTTCCCAATGTACGAAACCGTCTACGAAACGCCATGCGGGGTCGTCACCACTGCATTGGCTGGTGTGGACGTTACCCGATGCCGCCTCAGCCCCAAGACAATCGTGGCACAGCGTGCCCCCGTCGCCCATGAGAGCGTTGATATGGTATCCGCCCGGCCATGCGAACGGAGTTGCCAAGGCTTCCCTTAATGTCATTGTGTCCCCTTTTTACCGCTATTATCGTGCGGCGGTGTTATCTTATTTAGTAGTCTTTTCCCGGTTGGTAGCCGTTGATCCGTTTTGCTTTTATGGCGCAATCGCTACACTCGGCGTCGGTCTTTTTATTGAACGTCCAAGCGGTCGCGCAGTCGCTGCACAAATCGCCCGTGACGGCTTCAATTGTTTGACTGGAATAGTCTCTGGTGTTGTCCATGGTATCCTCCATTGATAGAGCGAAGGTATACCTAATTGACATAACGGTCAAGCGGGTCTCTAGCATTGAGGGCGGTTTATTTTGAAAGGTGAGAAAACAAAGGAAAAAGTCTATTGTAAGGCTGAAAATAGGCGGGATATTTTCGCCGCTGAACTAGTAAACGACCCCACGTTGCCCGCTGTCGAGGCTGCTAGGCGTGCGGGATACGCCCTCAGCTCAGCCCATGTTAGGGCGTCGGAGTTAGTTCGCAATCGTAAGGTTCAATCTAAGATGCGAGCGTTAGAAGTAGAAAAGACGGATTCAGCGGCCACGCTCGCCGCCATCGGCGCATCGCTGCTAGCCAAAACGCAAGCCGCCCTGGAGAATGGCGCGGCTAAGGACTTGGATCTCGATAGGCTTGCGGCAGTCACTACTGGAGTAGTTAAGACGGCCAAAGAACTCCAATCCCGCTACGGCAAAGAGGACGAAACGGAGCGCAACGAACGCGCCCTGTTATCCGGTAGCCTTGACCGCGTGCTGCAACGTGTCACGTCGGTGTCAGCTCGCTTGGTGCGGCGTTTCGGCTGGCAAGCATTCAGTCCGGCGATCCAAGCGCGGATCATCGCCAACGCGCAATCGGCCGAGGATTGACCTACCATATATAGTGGTGAAGCCCCCAGCCCCCATATCGGTTGACATAATTGACGGCGCGTTATCGGCCATTATGCTCTAATTCATTGGACTATTGAGACATTGAGCGGCCTAGGTTCCGATAAGGCGTATTATGTAACCTAGTGGCCCAGTGGCCCTAGGTTGGCCCCAGCCGTATCCTTTAAGATCTTTAATAGACCCCTCACAAAAAATTTCCCAACTTTGAGCAAAACATCTTTGGCAATACCAGGCCGCCGTGCTATAGTTTTTTCATACCACCTCAAGGGGTAAGCGACAACACGCACGCGACTGGGGCTGCCGCGTGTATGACATCTTGCGGTAGAAGTCCGAAGTGGCCCGTTTTAAAGGAGTGAACCAATGCCACAACGCTACCCTGACGACTTTATTGAGTCCTACGTCCAGGCTTTCCGCTACTTGGAGGAGGGCGGGCATCTGACGGCTGCGAGTTATATGGAGTCTGAGATAGTCCGCATGGGCGTCAAGCTCACCCGCACGGAGGCTGGTATCCAATGGGAGGTGGCGAAATGACCAAGGCGCTAGTTCCGTATAGCGACTTCAACCGGCACGACCGCTGGTGGGTGGCGGTGATGGCGACCGCCGCCATGTCCAATAGGATGGAGTTGCATAATCTAAGACCGTACATAAGGCTGTTCCGCCCATGCTACAATTCCGATACAAATTAGGGGGTGTGATTGATGGGTAAGCCGCTTATTGCCAAAATACTAGATGATGGGCCGGTTGTTTTGACACTAGTAGCCCTATCCGGTGGAAACTTGAACTTCTCAGTGAAGTCTCCAGATGGGGCGCAGTCCGCATTTCATGTTCATGTCTCGGCGCTACTGCCACATAGGGGTGCAACCTCCCGCATTTGCACACTCCTTGAGGCGTTACTCGATGCGGTTGATGACTACGACTCTGTTGGTGAAGCCATCCTGGAGTTCGAAAGTCACACTGGGGAGAGGAGCTAAATGGGAACAAGCATGGGCCACATCCTACCTCTGAGTGCCGCTGACATGGTGCGCCAGGGGAGTTCTGACGACATCGAGGCAGTCGAGGCTGCCTTGGCTGAGTTGCGATTACGCGAGTCCGTGGTGGAGATCATGGCGGGCTTGAAGATCGCCAACCAGGAGGGCGCTCACGGCGTCCTGGTGATGTTTGTCGAAGACGGCGGCCTAGAGATGACCCTGGTGTCCAACGACGAAGAGGAGTGCGAGCAGCCCACGCTGTTTGACAAGATTCGTGAAAAGTTTGGTAGGAAGAGCAGAAAATGAGTGACCGTGTGCGCTCCACACATGTGTCATGTCTGAAGTCCTCCGCTGGAGTTTCCCTCCTTTTCTCTAGCGGGGGCATTTAATATTGAGCAAGGAGTGCCGCATAGCTGCCTGCGGGAAGGACGTTGAGCGTTACCGAGGCCTTTGCGACTCCTGCTATGAGTCTATATTGAGGCTAAGGAACAACCCCAAGGCGCTGCTCTGGGCTGCCCGTGCGGGCGCAAGGGCGCAGGCTGCTGCTGCTGGGATGCCCAGTGGGTCTAAGTAAGTTTGGCTTCATCTAGCCTAATCACGCAACACAAAGAAGCGCAACGCCGCCGTAAGCTGGAGCGTTGCCAGCGTTCTCTTTGGTACTTGTGTACGAAGGTTTTGAAGTACGACCTACTGACGACTGGGTTCCACAAGCCGATGATGGACGACATGGACAAGGATCGAGCTGCCGGGGTGGAGTTCTCCTTGGACTTGTGGCCTCGCGGGCATTACAAGACGACGATCCTGATTGGGCGTGTGGTGCAGGACATTCTTTGTGACCCCGATGTGACGATCTTTATTTGTCATGCCGTCGAGGATGAGGTCAAGAATATCGTTGAGGAGGTGGGCGAGCATTTCAAGTCGAACCTCGATTTGCGCCGCGTCGTGCCTCACATTGTTTACAACTCGCGCAAGAAGGACTTTCTCAAGGCACTCCAGTTCACGGTGAAGCGGGACAAGTACAGCCGCCAACCCACCGTGCGGGGTGCTTCTGCTGCATCAGAGATTACGGGCGCTCATTGTGACCGAATTTATTTGGACGATATTGTAGGTCGAAAAACCATAGCTGACTCTGGTTTGCCCAAGATTAAGTCTTGGTTCCAGAGTACGGTCATGCCCGTCCTTAATCCTGGTGGAACGATTTGCGTCACGGGAACCTGTTGGGATATCAAAGACCCGTATCAGGAGTGGCGTAAGGACTCTGACTGGAAGGTTAGGCACCGAGCGGCTTACGAGAAGGATGGTGTACCCGACCGCAAGGGCGACCCTGTATTGCTCACGCGCAAGCAGTTGCGCACGATAGAGCGCCGCATGGGGCCGTCCGACTTTGCTTTCCAGTACATGAACGATCCCTCGCCGTCTGGGGATAAGCCCTGGAATCCATCTCAGTGCGAGCATTATGTGGGTACGCACGCGAACGCTGAGCAGTCGCTCCCTGGGGCCAAGGGTAAGGGTACGGTGTTTATCCTGTCTGACCCTGCCCCGGCTAAGCTGGGTGCCATCACGGCAGGCAAAGAGAACGAACGCGCCGACGGCACCAAGGACGAGTGGACGCTAGCTGCGGTCAAGATTATGAGCCACCAGAACATGCAGATCATGGTGTTGCTGGAGGTGCTGGGGTCTAGGGAGTGGTCTACCGAGAAGGGTTTGGACGAGGCGTGCCGTTTGATGAAGAAGTGGAATACGAGCTACTTCTTTAATGAGTCGTTCGGGTTTGGTGTGGCCGACTTTACGGCTGAGATGCGTAAGGCGTCTAGGCGCAACGGCACCCCGCTGTACTTGGAGAAGAACGGGCAGTTGCCTAAGTTCAGCAACTCTAATCAGAAGGGTGCTAAGAACATGCGCATGACCCGTCTGGCTGAGTGGGCCAAGGTGGGCCGGTTCTACATCTACGACAGGGCGGCGAACGAAGAGTTGGACTTGTTCTTGGAGCAGGCCCGCACGTTCATTCCGCTGCCAAATGGTAAGAATACGCTTGCCTACGACGACCGCTTGGACGTTGTGGCGCGTGGCACGGACGCTGCGTTACAGAAGTTCTCTCCACAGGCTCAGGTGGAGGCGAGTTTCTTTGAGCGTCTAGA
>Ga0316206_1001222_pt1 | contig 24599 bp, 21 predicted proteins | sample 6monthpyrite_MG_FD_204942 | JGI IMG/M metagenome (GOLD analysis project Ga0316206, IMG submission 204942) | Microbial mat bacterial communities from mineral coupon in-situ incubated in ocean water Damariscotta River, Maine, United States -... | ecosystem: Environmental > Aquatic > Marine >... | reverse complement strand
TCGTGGGTATAGTAGGCATTTAATTGGGTCAGCAAATATTGACGATGCATGATTAATAATCCGTAACAAGGCAACTGTAAACCCTTAGTATAAGCCTGAATAGTAGCAAATTCATTACAATCGTAAATATATGGATAAAAATAGCCAGCCTGTCGGCCAAATAAGCAAAACATTTGATGCATCATTATCCCATCTTTTTTGGATTGAGCGAATGCGTTTTTTACGGCGCCGAAGCAGTAAAGTTTTTTATTTTTGCTTCCTTGGTATTCCGTTTATTATCTATGCATTAGGTCTTATACCTCAGGCGACTTTTTTTCAGCCATTGTTTGCCAAGGTTTCCAATAATTTATTGTTGGCTTCGGGTTTGCTTTACGCATTTGTTGTGTTTCCTATGATTCAATATGTGATGTTGTGGCGGGATCAAAATAAGCCAAGCCATAGGGCGACACCATTTCATTATTTCATTTCACGGAATGGCTTAGGATTTAGCGAAACAGGTGGAACGGTTGAGTTTGGCTGGCATGCGGTAACTAAGGTGACTGAAACAAAAAGCGCTTTTTTATTTTATATTAAAAAGAAATTGGCATATCAATGGCCGAAGTCGGTATTGTCATCGGCCGAGGAAATGCAGTTGAGAGCAATTATTGAGGAAAAAGTTATTGCTTAGTGTGATTGTAGTCTCATTGACTGAAAAATGCTTTATATCCAATCACCTCCCCAGTTCTTATACAATTGAGTCCAGAGTAATTCAGGATTCTTATTGAATAGTTGCTGGGAATTTGCGGGTATAACAAGCCAGTCGCCACTTTTTATTTCTTGCTCAATTTGTCCAGGTCCCCAGCTAGAAAAACCGGCATAAGTTCGAATAGAATGTTGATTATCAGATTTTTCCAGGCGCGACACAATGGCTGGGCCAGCACCGAAATAGATACCGTGATTGACAGGGTGTAAGCCAGCGGCCTCGTTGGTTTCGGTTAATATAAATAAATGTCGAGCATGCATGGGTCCGCCAAAAAATAAATTGTTTTCATCATCTGATTGTTTTGCTTCAGGGATGACTTCGTTGACTGCCATGGGTAGCCGCCGATTAACAATGAGTCCATAGGTGCCTGATGAACCATATTGGGTGACATAAATAACAGATTTATCAAAGGGGCTATTATCGAGGGTTTTGGTGGCAACGAGGAAAACGCCTTTCTCAAGTTTTGAATTTTGCTTGGAAGATAATGGTTTTAGCTCGTCACTCGCTAATGGTTTGTCTTTTGTTGAGCTTTGGGTTGCGTAACTATTCTGAGTGAAAAGAAAAGTTACGCACAGTAGGACGATTGTTAACTTGTACCATGGCACTTGTTTGGTTGGGATAGATGCGTTATTGATAGCTTGCATTTGCCCACTCCTTTTTGCTTGATTGATGAAATTATATTAGGCGTAACAGATGATTTTTCACGATAGATGAGTGATGAAACTAGGACTATATCATCAACACATATGATTATTTGGAAAACACATCTTGTTACAGATAGTTTGTTTGCAATAGTCATTCCGTAAATTAGGAATGACGGAGTATCGGTCCAGGATATGTGTGGAAGAGATAACATTACTTAATATGATTAGACAGGAAAATGACAGTTTAGTTGTAATAAGTGCGGTTGATCCCAGTTTATTGGAGCAAGCGAAATGTTTGGCTCTAAAGTTAGCAATACCGTTTCAATATTTTGAGTCTGTGCAGAGATGTTCGGATGGTTTTTTTTTATTGGTTACCTTGGCCGGTATCGAGCTTCATTATTGTGCGGATATTAGTATGAAACCATTGCGCATCGATTTTACTCAAGGTGCTGTGGGTTTTCGCTATCGTATGGGAGGAGGGCGCAAACAAGCGTTAGCAAAAGCGATTGGTTTGAAAAAAGGAAAAAACCCAACAGTACTTGATGCAACCGCTGGGTTAGCAAAAGATGCATTTGTGCTTGCTGGATTAGGTTGTTCGGTGTGCATGTTAGAGCGCTCGGAAATTCTGGTGACACTGGTTCAGGATGCCATGCAGCGCGCAAGAGCGCACCCAGAGATTGCTAACATAATACAATCACGACTAACTATGGTTAACGTGGATGCCATAACGTATTTGAGAAATTTGTCGATTTTAGATACTTTTCAAGTAATTTATATGGATCCGATGTACCCTGCTCCTGAACGAAAAAACAATGCCTTGGTAAAAAAAGAAATGCGTATGTTACGTGCATTAGTTGGGGATGATGCTGATGTGAATGATTTATTTCAGCTGGCATTGAAAAAGGCTGTGCAGCGCGTGGTTGTGAAGCGGCCTAAATATGCCGATAGCCTGGTGGGAGCTGTGCCTTCATTTTACATCGAAAGCAAGAACACCCGTTTTGATGTGTATCTGGTTTAATCATGTATCGCCCATTTCTTATCTGCATTTTTGATAATGACGATACCCCAGTGTTGAATAGAAAATACCAAAGATTATCGCGATGATGATGTAGCCCGTTGGCAGTATTAACGACGCTGTACTTGCCAATAAATAATTTCCATATAACCAACTGCCAAGATAATAAATCAAGTAACAACCCGGCACTTGGTTTGACAGCTGCCTTTGCCAAAATACGGTGAAATACAGGATCGATACAAAAAACCAAACCAATTCTAACAAAGAGAAAGCGATTGCCATATTGGTTTGCACTGCTTGCCAGGCAAGCAGGCCGTCGATCACTTGCAGGCAGCCGATGACAATTGCCCCGCTCAGATATATTTTTGGATTTAAAGCGCTTAAATTAAGGTACATAAATGGTGAAGAAAGCACTGAAAAATATTTGCTGCAGATGCTTGTTAGTATCAATTATCTGCAGCACGGTATATCACATCAAGCTTGTGAGGGGCGGTCTTCAGGTAATTTCACATCGATTCCCATAAGTTTTTGAATGGTAGGTACGGCAAATAGCTGAAAACCACGTAAGGCTTCTGGTGGATGACCAGCAACGCAAACGATGGGTTTTTGATTGGCAATCCCCATGATTAACGGGCGACCGGATCGCATAGGAACTCCATCAATGATTAATTCACCGATTTCTCGAATCAAGTCAGAAATGAAATCTTTACCGCCGACAGCGGTTCCTCCTGAGATTAGCAGCATATCTGAGGTGTTGAGTGCTTGTTTAGCTTGCTTAACAAATTGTTCAAAATCATCGTTCATAATGCCTTTGAAGGTGGGGATGGCACCCGCGCCATGAGCTGCAGCAGATAACATCATGGAGTTGCAGTCGTATATTTTTCCTGGTTGAAAGGGTGCTGTGTAAGGAATAACTTCATCGCCTGACGAAAATATACTCAAGGTGGGTTTAGTCGCAACGCTAACCTCTGTGATGCCTAAGCTAGCCAGAGTACCGATATCCATGGCACTTAGTGTTGTGCCTGCCGAGCAGACCATAGTATTTTTTTCAATGTCACAGCCACGGTTCTCAATAAAAAATCTGGCTGGAAAAGAGCGCTTAATCTGAAACGACTGACCGCTTATTTCAGCTTCCCACATTCTAACGATAGAAAATTCACCCTCAGGAACAATACTACCGGTAGATACGCGTATGGCTTGCATGTCTTGTGGTATGGGGCATTGTGATTCACCGGGTTTGACTTCTCCAGTTATTTGAAAGCGAATAGGGGTTTGGTCACTTGCACCTTTTGTGTCTTTTGTTTGTACTAAAAAACCTTCGACAATGGCTCGATGGTAAGGCGGTGAGTCCATCGGTGCTAACACGTCTTTATAAGCTGTACGAGCCAATGCATTATCTAATGAGCAGTGTTCTGCTGTGATGCTCCGGAACGCGACTTTATTGATAAAGGTGGTTTGTGCATCTGTTAATGGTGATTTTTCTGTCACGACAAGATCCTTTTCTTCATTCGTGTAGGTAAAGTTCATTACCAGTTGATTTTATTAGATATAATTATTATCAATAATTATTGTAAGTGTTCTGTCTGGATTTAAAAGAAAACATTAATATACTTTTGTTATTTTCGTAACATATGAAACAAAAAACAATAGAAACTCACTCAACATGTGCGTAAAAATATGACAGCTGTATTCCATAGTGTTTCTGAATGGTTGCCTCAAACCGAAAACTGGATTTATAACCAAATCCGCTTCCTTCCTGATCACATTGTGCCACACATCTTGTGCGAAAAAACCATAAATAAAGATCAATTCTTGTTATCCAACATACATTCATTATCCGAACTTGCTAAAACGCGCATTTGGCTTGACAAAGGTTTCAGAAAGTTGGGTCTTAGAAACCATCTGGCATTCTCCGTACGTCAAATGAAAAAACACCAAGCTCAAGTTTTACACTCGCATTTTGGTAATGTGGCTTGGCAGAATATTGGTGCTGCAAAGCGCTTGGGCATTCCTCATCTTGCTACGTATTATGGTTATGATGTGAATTATTTACCCAAGCAAGATGGGCGTTGGAATAAAAGATATCATCAATTATTTCAATCTGTGGATCGAATTTTATGTGAAGGGCCTTATATGGCAAAATCAATTCAAGCCTTAGGTTGCTCTCCTGAAAAAACCATCGTACAACACTTAGGCATCAATGTTAAGGATATTGCTTTTAAGTTAAGAGACTGGCATCCCAGCCAAACATTGCGTGTGCTAATTGCGGCAAGTTTTTTAGAAAAAAAAGGCATTCCCTATGCGATTGAAGCCTTGGGGCGGATAAAGCATGATGTATTATTAGAGATCACCATCATTGGTGATGCCCGGCCAACGAGAAATGCTAGTCAGGAAAAACAAAAAATACTCAAAGCCATTGAGACAAATGGTCTACAAAAAAATACCCAATTATTGGGTTATCAAAATCACGCTAGATTGATTGAAGAAGCGTATCAACATCATATTTTTCTATCGCCAAGTGTGACTGCCAGTGATGGTGATTGTGAAGGTGGTGCGCCGGTGAGTATTATTGAAATGGCCGCAACCGGGATGTTAGTTGTGGGTACTCGTCACTGTGATATTCCTGAAGTCATCTCGGAAGGAAAGACGGGTTTACTTGCTGATGAAAGAGATGTCTATGGTTTGGAAGAAAGCATTCGATGGTTGTTAAATAATGTTGATAAATGGCCGGATATTTTACAAGCCGGCCGTCATCGAGTTGAAAAAGAATATGATGTTGGTATTCAAGCTGAACGACTCGCCAATATCTATGGTAGTGTCATTTAATTTAACCGGTATATTATCCCCCATGAAGCCAGATTTAGTTTCAGTCATTATTCCTACCAAAGATCGCTCGGAATTACTCCACCGGGCGATCCATAGTGTTTTAGCACAGACCTATCAAAATATTGAAATTATTATTGTTGATGATGGTTCAAACACGCCATTTTCCATGGCGATTGACGATCCACGTATTAAGCTAGTGGTGAATCCTGTATCTCTGGGCGGGGCAGCTGCGCGTAATATAGGGTTACAAACCGCTCGGGGTGACTTCCTTTGCTTGTTAGATGACGACGATTATTATTTACCAAATAAAATTGAAACACAATTATCTTTTCTCAAAGAAAATCCAGATACTGATTTGGTTTTTTCGAAAGTTGACTTGTTGAAAGAAAATTCAACTGAAGTCTTAACAGTAATCGAGGATGGCTATTTTTTTGATGTAATGGATAATTTTTTTCGATGGAATGTCATTCATACCAATAGCTCGCTTTTTAAAAATAAAATTATCAAGCAAGTACAGTTTGATGAGCGCCTTAAAAAATATCAAGATATGCAGTTTTATCTGGATATCTCGCTAAAATTTACTATCGACTATTTACCTGAGACCGTGGCTATTTGGAATGTTGATGGGGATCGAAAACAAATTACCTCAAAAAAATCTATCAGTGCCTTTGATAAAGAGTATACCAATTTTTCTTTGATTTGCGAACGTTTTATCCATGTCTTAGAGCAAGATGCAAAGTTAAAAAATAAGTATATTCGACGTTTATCATTTACCGCCATTAGAGCAGATAGATATCGTGAAGCCTTTAATTTATTGAAGCGGCATCAGATTAAATCCATGATGATGTATTTAATGTTATTCATGGTATTGGCAAAAATCCCTGTTATATTGAAGTTGCGTTATAAGCTTATGTGGATGCTAAATCGGGTTAATTGAATCAGTAGATGAATATCAGGTTTTTGAGGGTATTAAAATAATGGGATGGTCGCGTATTTTAGGTGTCCAGATGGTGCTATTATTTATGGCGATTACCTTTACTGCGGGTGGTGTCACTCAAGTTGATAACTCAGACTTAAGTCAGGGAGGTGTCAATTTATGGTCCATTTCTAAAGCTGTAATTTATCTTCTTCCTATTGTTACGCTATTGGCACTGAGTCTAATACGACCTGTCTTTTTTCATTCATTTTTATATGTATTAAAGATATTTTGGATTCTTATTGCATTTTTTGTGTTGGCTGGCATTGAATTAATTTGGGCGAGTTCATATGATTATTCATCGGTAAAACTTGCCATTTTTGGTGTGTCGTTAATTTCACTGTTTTCTCTTTGTGCTCAATATTTGGCTGTTTATCAAAAGACAGCAAACCTCTTAATCTACCGTCATTTATTATTCAGTTTAACAATTGTTTCCTTCGTTTTATTGTATTTGGGTATAACTCAGCCAGTTGAAGGACGTAATCTTTTTGGAATATATGTGCATCCAAATGAAGCCGCCTCACTATTTGGCACTGGATTTTTGTTAACCTTATATTATAAATCTAAGCTCCAGGAAATTGGTGTGCTAGCAATGAAACATAGTTTTGCTTTATACGCTTTTTTATTGATATCCACAGTTGTTTTGCTATTTTGTTTTTCGCGAGGGGCAATGATGGCTTTTTTTGTGGGTTACTTTGGCGCATTATTTTTATCCTATTTATTTAAGCAATCATCAAAGTTTGTTTTTTTAATAGTGGGCTTGTCAGTCATTACGGTATTAGGCTATTTTCTTGCGGATTTAATAGCGAGTATATTAGCCAGAGAAAAAGATGGTTCAGATTTGCAAAACTTAACTGGCCGAACTTTTATTTGGCAAATGATTTTGCAGCAGCTTAATATGCAAGCGTTACTGGTTGGGCATGGTTATGGTGCAATTAGTCCAAAAATTACTGTGCAATTGGGTCATGTTGCTTTGGCAGGTGCTCACAATAGTTATCTTCAGGTATTGGCAGGTACTGGGTTGCCGGGTTTAATACTTTTTATTGGATTCTTATTGGCTGCTTTTAACAAGTTTAAAAGAAATTTGCTGCAAGCCGCGAATTATAATGTTGACTTTCTGATTGGTATTTTATTATTAATGATTGTACATGGTGCTAGCGAAGGTTTTTTTGGTGTCAATTTATCATCACCTTTCGGTTTTTTTCTTTTTATTTACTTTACATTGGTTCTCAACTTAAAATCAAAAGCAGGTGATTAGCAAGTCGTAACTGACTCCAATTGACTGTCTATTGCTTGAGTCATATTTTTCAAATAATGTAACTCATCATAGTTTTTTATAAAAACTGTTCTGCCTGCTTCACCATGGACTTTAAGAGATTGAACATTATTTGCATAATAGCTTAATTTTTCGGCAAGATCATTGCTATTGCCTGGTTTAAAAAATAAACCTGTGACTTTATCGACGATAATATCGCCTAACCCTCCATGTTGCGCAGCAATCACTGGGCGTCCATAACCCATGGCTTCTATGGCAACTAAACCAAAGGGTTCTGGTTTTAATGATGGAACGACCACTAGATTCGACCAGAGATAATGTTGTGTTGGATCCTCGATAAAGTTGCATAACTGAATATTGTTACCAAGCGCTAGTCTGCTAATGTATTCTATGATTTCTTGTTTGAAATGTATTTGGTTTTGATAAACATTACCAACCAGCCGGACTTCGATATTATGCTTGATCGAATTAGGTAATAAAGCAAGTGACTTGAGAAATAACATTTGGCCTTTTTTAGTGCTAAAGCGGCCAATTAGTAAGATTCTTAAATGCGACAGATCATCGATTGGCGCATCATTTTTGATATTTGTGCCGTTTAGGATAACACATGTTTTACGTTCTTTTGGGAGTATAAAAGCGTGTTTTGTCGGTTGAGAATTAAATATCACAAGCCCGCATGAGAGACTTAATAAACAAGATAGTATGATCTTCTCAATGCCAACAGGCAACTCATGTACGTGAATTAAACAAGCCCGTTTAGCCAGTCGACTTGCGATCAGATAATCAATAATGACGACGGTATTGATATAAGTAAGATCATGGGCATGGATCATTTTTTTTGCTTTGCGTACAGATCGAATAAAAGCAGCAATATTTAGCAACTTTAAGGATTTCAAGTTGGCTTTTCTCAGCACGGCAAGTGGTTCAATGTAAACTTTGTTAACATAAGGTTTAATTTTGTCAATCAGTGGTCCCTCATAGGGTAGGATGGCGTTTATGCATGAATTTGGATGGGCGGTTTTATAGGCTCTGATTGACTGTTCAAATGTTCTGTCTGAACCATATAATTCTGCGCTTTGATGTACAAATAAAATACGTTTGTTCATTTTCCTATATTTTTCATAATATTGCAGAGGAAGTCGTCGATGGCGAGCGGTAGCTGCCATGGTGATGCTAAAAACTATAGTACATTCTTTTAGTCTCCATTGATTTATTATCTTTTAACTAATGGCTAAGTTGTCGATAGTATTCTCATTGAATGTCATTCAACAGGGAGTTTTTCATGACCAATGAAAATACTCAGTAATGGCTCCTTCTTGCTATATAAATGAATGTGAATTAATTTATGTTAGTATGCCGTCAATTCTTATTTACTTTTCTATTTTGCCTATTTATGGCGCCTGCTTGTGCCAGTGATAATTACACCGTTAAGAGTACTGAGCAAGATTGGCAATATGACATGAGTGGCATCGATTTTTATGCCGAAAATGATATCTCTGCAAGCCTACAAATCGCGAAAAAAATAACTGTCGAGCCAATAGCTAATTCGCCTAACGTTGAAGCGTTCATATATCGATTGAATAAAGGTGATTTGATCCAAATACATGTCTATGACGAGCAGGATTTGAGTATGCAGGTGAATCTCAATAGTGCAGCAACATTTTCTTATCCTTTCTTAGGTGAAATCAATGCATCAAACTTAACAATCAGGGAGCTGGAAGTTTTGATTGCAAATGGTTTGAGAGGACGTTATTTAGTTGATCCGAAAGTTAATATAACTATTACTGAATACCGTAATTTCTTTATCAATGGACAAGTCAAGCAGCCTGGTGGATATGCTTTTCAACTGGGTTTAACTGTACAAAAAGCAATTACTCTCGCCGGAGGGTTTACTAATCGCGCTTCTAAAGACAGAATCTATGTGATTCATGATGTAGCGGATAGCATGGATAGGGCGAAAATAGGGTTGAACGACCCGATTAGACCAGGTGATATTATTACTATTGAACAGAGCTTTTTCTAATGTCATATAATCAAAATTCAGACCACACAAATTTGACCCCTTTGGTTCATGTTCAAGATATTAATCTTCATGAGTATTGGCAGCGAGTCGCGCAGAATAAATGGGGAATAATAAGCTTAGCAAGCATCATTACACTTATGGCTGTTTTTTTTGTCTATTCAATGACGCCAATTTTTGGTGCGTCAGCAACTTTGTTGGTTGAAGATCGCCAGGCTAAAATAATTTCTGTTGATGATATTTATGGTATTGATACCAGCAAGCGTGAATATTTTTTAACACAAATTGAAATTTTGAAATCAAGAGAGCTGATTAAAAAGGTTATTCATAAATTAGATCTCAATGATCATCCTGAATTTTCCGGAAAGTCACAAAATAATACTAATTTTTTAAAAACAATATGGCATAAAATTTTATTCGTTTTCTCCCCAGAAGAAATGAAGCAAACAGGTGCGGTGGGTGATCAGATAAAAGAAAATCAATTAATTAATCAGATTTTAGATCGGTTAAGTGTTTCTGGCATCACTAATACTCAACTAATAAAAATTACATTCGAAGCAAGCGATCCAGAATTAGCGGCGACTATTGCCAATACTATTGGAGATCTTTATATTAAAAGTCAATTAGATGCTCACATGGAGATCAATCAGCAAGCTTCATCTTGGCTTACTGAACGTATGACTGAATTGCGCAAGACGGTGGATACATCTGAGAAAAATCTACAATCATATCGTGAACGTTTTAACTTAGTTGATGTTCACGGTGTTAGGACTTTAGCCGCAGATGAACTAAGTAAGACGACGGCCAAATTCATTGAAGCAAGGAGTCGAAGGTTAGAAGCTGAGAACGATTATAAACAAGCTGATATTCTGAAAAATGAACCCATTGAAAAATTAGATTCTGTGCCAGCCGTATTAGATGATAGTTTGGTTAAAAGTCTTAAAGAAGCCGTTGCCGAAGCAGAACGAAATCAAGCGGAGCTGGCTAAGCGATATGGTCCAGATCATCCTAAAATGGTTGCCTCAGAGTCTAAGCTTACTGCTGCTAAAAATAATCTCAGCCAGCAAGTTTCTAATGTTATTTTCGGAATTGAAAAAAAATATCAAGTTGCTGTAGCGAACGAGAAAGATCTTGTAGAAGCCGCCGAAAAAGGCAAAATTGCTATCCAGGATATCAATAGAAAGGAATATCGGCTAGGTGAGCTAGAGCGAGAAGTTGAAGCTAACCGTCAACTGTATGATACCTTTATTACACGTTACAAGGAAACCAATGCCACAGAAGGGCTGCAATCTGCTAATGGCCGAATTGTAGATCCAGCATTTGCACCAATGAAACCCATTAAACCAAAAAAATCATTAATTGTGCTGATTACTTTCATTTTGAGTTTATCGCTTGGTATTTTGTTAACTTTTGTTTTGTATCATTTGAATAATCGGTTTGAAAGTGCCGATGAGATTCAAAATAAATTGAATTTGTTAACTTTAGGATTAGTTCCTTTGTTTAAAATGAAAAATTTTAAGCAATATAATGTATCACGTAGCTTTTTAAGTAATAGTGATTCAGTATTCTCTGAGGCAATTAGAACGATTCGAACGAGTATTTTGCTATCAGATGAGCATAATAAATCGAAAGTGATTGCAGTGACTTCCTCTTTACCTGGAGAAGGGAAAACTACCATTGCAATGAATTTAGCATTTTCTTTAGGGCAAATGGAAAATGTTCTGCTGATTGATGCGGATATGCGAAAATTCTCTATCGGAAAATTCAGTCTTTTACCATTGCAGAGTGCAGGATTAGCCGATTTGTTAGAGGGTACCGCAGGGGTTGCCGATTGCATCCATCGGCTTGAATTTGATGGGATTGATCTGTTACCTGCTGGTAAATCACCTTTAAATCCTTTGGAATTATTATCGTCTCGGCGATTTAATCATGTCATCAGTGGTTTGGCAAAGCACTACGATCGTATTATTATTGATTCAGCACCGATTAATTTAGTGAGTGATGGTCTTGTTCTTGCCCGTCATGCCGATGCGGTACTTTTTGTGGTAAAAGCAGATTCGACCACTCATAATGATGCAATGTCTGCAGTTTCACGCTTAATCAATGTGAACGCACCACTGTTTGGTGCGATTTTAAATAAAGTTAATTTAAACAAAATTGTGAAATACGGTGCTAATTATAACTATGGTTCTCGTTATGTTCAGCCTGCCATTAAGCCATTTTCAAAACAAATTCCTTTGCTCAATGACCCCATAAACTAAGAAATATACAGACATCATGCTCGATTTGCGTAAACGCGCCGCTTCCGGGGCAAAATGGAGTGGTGCATCGACGATGATTGTGACTCTGCTGGAGTTAGTGCAGCTTGTTGTATTAGCGCGTTTACTAACACCACAAGATTTTGGTTTAATGGCGATGGTGATGGTGTTCTTAGTTTTTGCCCAGTCGTTTGCCGATATGGGGGTAAGTGCTGCCATTATTCATCGGCAAGATATTACTCGACGCCAACTCTCCTCTTTATATTGGCTTACGCTATTGAGTGGGGTTATTGTTGCTGCTTTGTTTGTGATGGTATCACCACTTATTGTTTTATTTTACCAAGAGACGAGTTTGCAAAGTCTATTACTTTGCATCGCATTGGTTTTTGTTATTGGTTCCATTGGGCAACAATTCGAAATTTTAATGCAAAAGCACTTGATGTTTAAGCGATTAGCTTTTATTGATTCTAGCGCCTCTTCATTTGGTGTTTGTTCGGCAATTCTTTTTGCATGGCTGGGTTTTGGGGTATGGTCTTTGGTATGGGGGCGGTTAATTTCAGTGAGTGTACGATCGGGCATACTTAGCTGGTATGGTTTTAATCACTGGCAACCACAGTTATATTTCAGTTTCAAAGAAATTAAAGAATTTATTGGCTTTGGGATGTTTCAAATGGGGGATCGCTGTGTTAATTACTTTAATCAGCGAGTTGATCAATTACTTATCGGGTCGTTATTAGGCGCGCAAGCCTTAGGATTTTATTCGTTAGCTTTTAATTTGGTGATTCAGCCGATTTCCAAGATCAATCCGTTATTCACTCGGGTTGCTTTCCCTGTGTTTGCTAAAATCAATACGGATAATGAACGTTTACGCCATGGTTTTATGACATTGCGGAATTTGTTATCAACCATCAATGCTCCTTTATTGCTAGGATTGTTTGCCATTGCACCGACATTAATTCCATTCTTTTTTGGAGAGCAATGGGCGCCTTCCATCGAGTTGTTGCAATTGCTGGTATTGGTTGCTTTTTTTCGATCCATGGGTAATCCTATTGGATCTTTGTTATTAGCGAAAGGACGTGCTGATCTTGGTTTTAAATGGAATGTTGCACTTTTTTTTATACAACTTCCTGTACTTTATTTTGCAACAAAAATATACGGGGTGACTGGTGCCATCGTTGCTTTGCTTGTTTTGGAGTTAGTCTATTTTCCCGTGGAATATCAATTTCTGATTAAAAAGTTAATTGGCCGATGTTTTTCCGATTACCTAAGCAGTGCGTCACGTGCATTCTTTATTGCTTTATTGATGACAATGGCGGTGATGGCTATTCCTTTGTTCTTTGAACTGTCTTTGTTAGCCTTATTGATCGCTCAAATAGTATTGGGTGCCCTAATTTATGTCACTATGTATTGGCTATTTTTTCCTGTTCCCATGAAGAAGCTGATTCACCTCATCGTCAATAAGTAATAAACCCTAAAAATGTCGACTTGGCTAGATACCTCTTTCTAGATATTTTCATTCCGTAGTTAAAAAAATAATCGTTGCTGTCGCTATATGTTTTATGGCGGAAATGTGTGTGTCGTGGGAGGTCGTTTTCCCCCAAAATTAGTATGCACGTTCATTAACGTCATTTATCCGTTGCTAACTTGTTATTTTTTATATCTACACGCTAATGAATAAATGTATAAGAATATTAGGAACCCGAGGTTTGCCTGCGCAACATGGTGGTTTTGAAACATTTGCGCAGTATTTATCTTTGTATCTGGTCGAAAGAGGTTGGGATGTTATTGTTTATTGTCAGGATGACAGCATTGATGAAATAGTTGAACAAACATGGCGCGGTATTCAACTGATTAAAATTCCTGTGTCAGCTCATGGTGCTGTGGGCAGTATTATATTCGACTGGAAAAGTATTCGGCATGCTAAGCAGCGAGAGGGTGTTATATTAACCTTGGGCTATAATACCGCGATTTTTTGTTTGTGGCTGAAGATAAATAACAAAATTAATCTTATCAATATGGATGGTATTGAATGGAAACGCCAAAAATGGCCTGCGCTTATCCGTTTATGGTTTTATATTAATGAACATTTTGGGTGTTGGCTGGGGAATCATTTAATTGCGGATCATCCCGAGATTAAAAAACACTTGATGCGACGAGTATCTGAAAAGAAAATTACTGTTATTGCTTACGGTGCAGAGCCAGTGATGTCAGTAAATAAAAGCATTCTAGATCAATATGGGTTAACGGCGAATGAGTATCTAATTGTGATTGCTCGCCCAGAACCGGAAAATTCAATCGTTGAAATTGTTACTGCGTTTTGCGCTAAGGATCGGCCTGTCAAGTTGGTGATTTTAGGTGAATATGTTCCTCAGAAAAACAAGTATCATAAAAAAGTGCTTGAGTGTGCCAATGCGGATGTTTTATTTTTAGGTGCGATTTATGACAATGAGACTGTGCAAGCATTGCGAGCTGGATGCCGTTTATACATTCATGGGCATCAGGTGGGGGGTACCAATCCGTCATTGGTTGAGGCATTAGGAGCGGGTTCTGCGGTGATGGCGCATGATAATCGCTTTAATCGTTGGGTCGCTGGTGAACATGCCAAATATTTTTCAAATCAACAAGAATGCAATGAATTATTTGATGATTTATTAATGAATGAACAACAAGTGCAGTCCATGCAGGAGGCAAGCAGACTCCGGTTTTTAGAAGCATTCACATGGGATAAAATTTTAAGCCAATACGAGGCGTTGCTAACCGAATACGCAGTATCACGGACTATGACACCGAAGCATTCGGTAATTTGGTCGTTAATTTTACAAGGGTTTTTCTTTTTCCGAAAATAGTTATGTTTGCTTATGTGCTGGTGTATATAATGAGCACTGAGTGATTTGCCGTCCCTCGTTTAATAGATAATCAAAAAAAGCTTGAGCGACAATAGAGAGTTTTTTGCCTTCTGGGTAGACGATATACCACTGTTCCTCGATGGGGAACCCTTCGATATCAAGGGTTGTTAATTCGCCGGTCTGTAGCTCGTGCGCCAAGGCGTACATGGATAGCATGGAAATGCCGAGCCCGCCGATTACAGCTTGTTTAATGGCTTCATTGCTGCCTAACTCCATGCTGCTTTTAAATCGAAAACCGTGTTCTCTCATTAGGTGATCTAATGTCATGATGGTGCCGCAACCGGTTTCTCGCATAAGAAAATGCTCGTTGGCCAGTTCGGTTAGCGGGATGTTTTTTTCATGCGCTAAGCGATGGTTGGTTGGCGCTAACACAACTAGAGGGTTTGATAAGAAGGGTGTGATATGGATGCCTTCAACATGGTTGGCATGGCCGACAATGTAAAGATCATCTAAATTGTCAGCAAGGCGCTGCAGAACCCGTTGACGGTTGGTTACCTCTAGAGATACCTTAATGCCAGGATAGCGTTGGCAGAATGCGCCTAAAATTCGAGGGGCAAAATATTCGGCAGTAGTAACCCCTGCGAGTTTCAGATTGCCCTCTTTAACCCCTTTCATATTTAAGATTTTCATTTCAAATTCGGAAAATGAATTAAATACGCTTTTGCTTGTTGCCAATAGTTCTTTGCCTGCCTCCGTTAGATGAATTTTCTTACCTATTTGATCATAAAGGGGAATTCCGATGGTATCGGTAAGTTTTTTCATTTGCATGGACAAGGTTGGCTGAGTTAGGAATAGTTCTTCAGCCGCGGCCGTAAATGTGCCATTTCTTGAAATAGATTCAAAGACTTGTAATTGTCTGAAGGTGGTATTTTTCATCATTCGAATCATTGTTGTACGCCTTGGTATAGATTATTATCTATGGTAAATATATTATTATTTTACTTTTATTTATACAAAATTTATTGCATAGTATACCCATGTTGGATGCAACGCCTGAATATGAGCTTGGATAGCAGAGCAATAGAGAAGGATCGCGTGACGGTAAGCAGAAGTGTTCGCTTATGATGATTTTGCCTGATTCTGCTAATAGCAGGAGATATCGAAGGATTAGATAAAGTATAACCTAACTACTTGTAACAATGTAATGTTTTTTTGGCGTCATGGCCATATGTTTCACCCCCCTAATAAGAGTGTTCATGCTCCCCTCCCTGCATGTTCACTCTTATTGCTTTTAAGCTCCTTTATTTTTTAAGCCGTAACATTGATATTTTGGCCAAGATGTGATGGCAGATTTTCGCTGGATGGCTGACTGGCTGATTCCACCAACTCTAAAGCACTACTCCCTTGAATGTCCATTGCTTTTTCCAGTACTTTAATACCGACGGCGTCACCTGCTTTTTGTTGAGCGAGTGAGGCGGCTTGACTTGAGACGGTGCTGCTTATTTCCATGATACTTAGCCTTTGGTATTAATGGATTAGTCGATATAACTATATGGAAGTTAACGGCTGGTGAAGAGAGGGATTAATGGGGAGCGGCTAAAATATGTTAGATCGGTCACAAAATCTAGAAATAACGTCTGAAAAAAGTTGTCACCTGGCTTTGCTCACTAACAAGCCAGGTAAAATAAGGAATGGGAAGTTATTGCATAGCCTATTCCTAAGCAATATTTAGAATACAACGCTGGTTGCGACGAGTGCTCCTTCGTCATTTTCTTCGTAATTGACCATCACGCGGCCGTCGGCACCTTTGACATTGGTCAATATGTCGGCATCGGCATTGAAGGTGATCGCTTTATTGGTTTCAGCATCTTGAATGGTAAAAGTACCGCTTGAGCTGTTCATTGATAATACTTGTCCGATATGTTTGCCTGATTCGGCACCACCACAGGCGATAGCTGCGTTAGATAGGGCCAACAATCCAAATAAAAATCCAACAATCAATCCTGCTTTTCGTTTCATTTACATATTTCTCCTGCTGTGAATACGACTATGTTTTTCAATAATGCCAAATAATGCTGTGTTAGATAAAGGTGTAGAAAAGGAAGTTCCGCTGTGTTTTGGTAGTCTGGATTTTTTGGCTAAATTTTCACCGAAAAATCTTTATAAAGATATCTCATCGTTAAGATGTTCGAGTTCTTCATTGCTTTGCAGCCATTGTTCTTCCAAGCTTTGAATGTGTTGGGTTAATTGATTTTGTTCGAGAATGAGTTCATTGAGTTGTGTTTTATTATTTTTGTCGTAAATGGTTGAGTCGGTTAACTGTATTTCGATGTGTTTTTTATCGTGGTTTAATTGATCGAGTTCTTTTTCGAGTTTTTTTATCTTGTTGGTTAATGGTTTTAACCGTTGGCGTGTTGCTGCGTTTTGTTGGCGAATAAATTTACGGTCGATTGCTTTATCTTGCTGAGAGACAAGTGGGTCTATGCTGTTTTTATTGACATTAGCTGCGTTTAATAAGTGACTTCGATAGTCATCTAAATCGCCGTTAAACTCGCTGATGGTTTGATTGCCTACGAGCAGAAATTGATCACATACTAGGCGTAGTAAAAAGCGATCATGGGAGACGACCACGAGTGCGCCGCTATAATCTTGTAGCGCGACACTCAAGGCATGTCGCATGTCTAAGTCGAGATGATTGGTCGGTTCGTCTAACAGTAGCAGGTTGGGTTTTTGGTAGACGATGAGCGCTAATACCAGGCGTGCTTTTTGGCCACCGGAAAGTGTGTCAATCGGTTCCAAGGCGGTATCTCCGTGAAATCCGAATCCACCTAAAAAATTTCGTAATTCTTTTTCCCCTGCCTTTGGGGCAATTTGCTGGAAATGTTGTAAAGGGCTGGTATCGCTGTGTAATTGTTCAAGTTGATGTTGGGCAAAATAGCCAATCTTTAAGTCCACGGCCGCATGACGAATGCCCGAGTGGAGAGAAATTTCATCTGCTATGATTTTGATCAATGTGGATTTACCGGTGCCATTGGCACCTAACAAGCCGATGCGGTCTCCTGGATTGATAACTAAGTTGATTTCGGATAAAACTTTTTTGTCTGTAAAAGCGATGGATATATCTTCGAGTTTAATTAATGGGCATGGATTTTTTTCAGGGATGAATAATTGAAAAGTAAATGGTGAGTCAATGTGGGCAGGCGCAATTTTTTCTAATTTTTCTAGCGATTTAAGTCGGCTTTGTGCTTGTTTGGCTTTGCTGGCTTTGGCGCGAAAACGTTCGACAAATTTTTGCATATGGCCGATTTCACGTTGTTGTTTTTCGTACGCCGATTGTTGTTGGGCCAGTTGTGCCGTGCGTTGTTGTTCGAAACTTGTGTAGTTACCTTTATAAAGTGTCATTGACTGGTTTTCAATTTGTAGGATATATTGCACGATATCATCTAGAAAATCCCGATCATGAGAAATAAGCATCAAAGTGCCTTGATATGAATGTAGCCATTCTTGTAACCATATTACCGCATCTAGGTCTAAATGGTTGGTAGGTTCATCAAGTAGTAGAATGTCAGATCGACACATGAGTGCTTGCGCAAGATTTAGGCGCATCCGCCAGCCACCTGAAAAGGTGTGAACCGGGGAAAGTGTTTGGTTTTTAGAAAACCCGAGACCATATAATAATCGGGAAGCCCGAGACTCGGCAGAATATCCATCGATATTTTCAAGTAGTACATGGAGAGTGGCTTGTTTTTCGCCATTACCATGTGTCTCTGCTAAGTGCAGTTCTTGTTTTATTTTGTGAAGTTCTTGATCTCCTTGCATGACGTAATCGAGTGCGGCAGTTGTCACCGAAGGGGTTTCTTGTGCGACATGCGCGATGACGGGGTTTCCAGGTAGGCTAAGTTCTCCAGTATCTGTTTGCAGTTCATTGCGAATGAGGCTGAATAGACTGGATTTACCTGTCCCATTGGCCCCTGTGATGCCGATTTTTTGTCCATCGTGAATTGTCAGGCTGGCATTTTGGAAAAGGATCCGACTGCCTCGTTGTAAGCTGATATTTTTAAAAACTAACATATGTTTAATAAGTGATCTGTTTGGCCAATGTTGGTGGCTAATACTATAGCGCACAATTTCGGTTGTTAAAATGCGAGTTGATGGGATCAATGGCTAGTTTCACCATAGATGAGTTCTATTTATATTCAAACAATGTATTTATAAATGATTACCAATAAAAATATTCTGTATATCGATTCAGGTGAAACACTTAAGCAGTTGTGTGATTGTCTGCAAGGAAGCGATTGGGTGGCGTTAGATACCGAGTTTTTACGCGAAAAAACCTATTACCCGCAATTATGTCTTCTGCAAGTGGCGACACCGGAAATAGTCGCCTGTGTGGATGCTGTTGCTATGCCTGATATGACGCCATTGCTTGATTGGCTTTATCAAGAGAGCGTGGTAAAAGTTTTTCATGCGGCGAGACAAGATTTAGAGATATTTTATCACTTAACTAACCAATCTTTGAAGCCTGTTTTTGATACTCAAATTGCAGCGCCATTATTGGGTTATGCCGATCAAATTGGTTATGCTAATTTAGTACATGAAATTTTACATAAGCGGCTTAGTAAATCTTATACGCGTACCGATTGGAGTCGACGGCCATTATCTGCCGCACAATTGCAATATGCAGCCGATGATGTGATTTATTTGATGGATATTTATCAAGAAATTAAAGGTAAGTTGTCACAGTTAGGGCGGCTTGATTGGTTACGTTCTGATTTTGAGTATTTAACAGATCCTGTGCTGTATAACAATATTCCTAATAGCGCATGGCAGCGCATTAAAGGGTTAGATAAATTAAGTGAACAACGGCTTTCCATTGTGCAACAACTTGCCGAGTGGCGCGAAGTGTTTGCTAAAAAACATAATCGGCCAAGGAGCTGGATTTTAAAAGATGATGTCATTATCGATATCGCCAAACTGAACCCGCATGGTATTGAAGAATTGACACAGATTCGGAGTATGCCAGATAAATCTGTCCATAAGCTAGGTGGTCAAATTATTGATGTTGTTCAGAGGGCCGGAAAAGTGGCGCCGATTCCATTGACTGAAAATATAAGACCGACTTCTCTTTCGCCCATGCAAAATGCGATTGTCGATGCATTAATGGCAGTGGTCCGTTTGCGAGGGACGCAGAATTCGCTAAACCCAACCGTATTGTCGTCGCGTAAAGAGCTTGAAAAATTAGTATCAGGCAATCATGATGTAGAGGTATTACACGGTTGGCGCCATCAGATGATTGGCGAAGATCTGTTGGCGATATTGAATGGACAGGCGAATTTAACGATAAGAGATCAAGTGTTGATTGTTGAGCCTCAGTGAGAGATGGTTTTACCTTAAAATCATCGCTCATTGAGACTTAGCTATGAGCTTTTATTTGAACTGCATTTATGCGACGGCCTCTTGTGCTTGTTGCTGCTCTTGGTTGACACCCAAGTCTAAGTAACGTTGAATTCGTTCAACGGCCGCTTGCAATTGCTCATCACTCCACACATCGATAACACTATTTTTGGCAAAATAGCGATCAGTAAAATCTAACGCAAATGTGGCCGGGTTCGGTGGGTTTGTTTGTTCCCAGGTGTCTATCCAATTGTCGAAAATGGCAATATCCAGCGTGTCTGATAAGTATAAGACTTTTCGTATTGTGTTTTGCCAGCTATCGGCATCGACATTAAATAATTGCGATAGATTGAGTGATGCTATTTTTTGTTGCTTTTCTTTTGGCAGATATCCGATGACATGCAATACGTAATATTCGAAAAAAATGATTGCCGGTTGTTCTTCATAGCGTGCTTGATCTTGTGTGATATTCATAGTTTGCCTCTAGTTGATTTAAATAATCGGAAAGCAGCATAATTCGTGCCGATGCACTTGAGCAGAAAACGGGTGGGTTTTGTGCGCAGGGTTTTGTTGGGCGGGAAAGGGAGTTATATTATTGATAATGAATTAAAAAATATAATTTTTCAGGGGTTGTTACTTGCTATACTAAAGCACTATTTATCATGCTATATAAACGATAAATGACTCCGTTGAGCTTGATTTTTAGATAATAAAAACAATATATTAGAGGGTTTCTTGAGAGTATTGCATAATAAAAATAAAATCAAAAGGATTGCATTTGACAACAGCTAGTGCTATTACTTAGCAGAACATTAAGTAAGCTCAATTTATTTATAGGATTTATTTTAAGGGCATTGTACGGTGGATTTAAACACATTATTTGATAAAGAGCTGATTTCCCGGTATGACAAGTCGGGTCCACGATATACGTCATATCCTACGGCCGTGCAATTTCACGAAGGATTTGTTGAGTCGCAGTATCGTGCGGTTGCACAGCAGATAACAGGCGATGAATTAAACCTAACAAAGAAATCGCCAATCTCATTATATTTTCATCTTCCATTTTGCAATACGGTTTGTTTTTATTGCGGATGTAATAAAGTGGTGACCAAAGACCGGTCGAAAGCAGCTCCCTATTTGGCACGCTTACATCGCGAAATTGCCATGCAGGCCGCATTGTTTGATCGTCATCGCATGGTGGATCAGTTGCATTGGGGCGGTGGTACACCGACGTTTATTAGTCACGATGAGATGCGCGAACTGATGGCGGTGACCCGGCAGAATTTTCAATTACACGATGATGACAGCGGCGAATACTCCATCGAAATTGATCCGCGTGAAGTGACCGATGAAACCATTAGCTTGTTACGTGAGCTAGGTTTTAATCGGCTCAGCATGGGGGTGCAAGATTTTGACCCGGTGGTGCAAAAAGCTGTCAATCGCATTCAACCAGAAGAACAAACATTGGCTGCCATCGCAGCGGCCCGAGCGAATAACTTTAAATCGATTAGTGTCGATTTGATCTATGGTTTACCTCACCAAACGACCGAGAGTTTTAAGGCGACGGTCAATAAGATTATCGAGGTATCACCTGATCGCATATCGGCATTCAATTATGCGCATTTGCCGGAGATGTTTAAACCGCAACGGCGTATTAATGAAGCGGATTTACCTAAGCCGGTTGAAAAACTAGAAATTCTTCGCAATACCATCGAACAGTTAATTCAGGCCGGATATGTTTATATCGGCATGGACCATTTTGCCAAGCCAACTGATGAATTAGCAATTGCTCAGCAAAGTGGATCGTTATACCGAAATTTTCAGGGTTACTCAACCCATGCGGATTGTGATCTCGTTGCCATGGGGATTACATCTATTGGTCAAGTGGGTAATACCTATAGCCAAAATGTAAAAACCCTCGATGCGTATTATGAATTAATTGATAGTGGGCATATTCCGGTGTATCGTGGTGTTGAACTCTCGGCGGATGATATATTACGACGGGATGTGATTAGTCAATTGATATGCCATTATCGATTGGATGTGACGAGCATTGAAAAAAAATATCACATTCAATTTTCTAAATACTTTGCAGAAGAAATTAATGAGCTGGTGAGCATGGAAAGCGATGGCTTATTAACGATAACAAGTAAGAAAATAAAAGTAATGCCGGTAGGCTGGCTATTAATTCGAAATGTGTGTATGGTGTTCGACAGGTATTTACGGCATGATACCGGACAACGGTTTTCAAAAGTGATTTAACGATGAAGCATCAATGAGCGCACTCGTTTATTAAGTGAATTCATTTATGTTTCATCGCTAAGTTTTATCATGTATATCCATAGCGAATGGTGTTAGCTAGAAATGACCCCAACGTGAGTTTTTGTTCTTATGAGAAAAAAACCAATAAACTCATCAGGTGATTGGTGAATCTATTTTTTTCTCCAAGATGAACGGTTCGCGTATTGATAACTAAAAAAATCATCCACCACAGATATCTTGATCGATAACCTAAATTTATACTGAGATACATAAACCATGACAGTTATGGCTTAATCGTTTTTGTTCTTTATATAAGTATAGTATAGAAATAGATCACCTGAAAGCCACGATTAAAACAGGTTTGTACTTTCGGGAGTACAGCCAATAAATGGTATAGGTGACCATCATGAAAACTAGAGAAGAGCTGGAGGTGTTCCCTGCGCCGACTCAAACTCAACTGGACGGATTAGGTGAAGGCTGTTTTGCTGCGGTATCTAGTGGCGATAACGGTTATTGTTGGGTAGAGATTGTCACCGTTAGCGGTGATGAGTTAATCGGAAAGGTACATGCTGAGTTAGCGGTTTCTGGTAGTCAGCAATGCAATGCTGCTAACCAGCAGTTGCTCAGTTTTCACAAGGATCAAGTGGTGTACTTAGGTTGTGATCGTTATTGCTTCTGTTAGCTGTGATGTTTGGCGCGGCTTTTAACGGATGGTTAAGAGCCGTGCATATAGTTACGTTTCCGAGCATAGATAGGCGTCATTGTCCTTGACCAACTGCTAGGCTAATCCCTATGATAAATGATTGGCTAGTGACTGTATCAGTCAATTGATAAGCTGCCGCGTATTTATTAGGGCGTTCGGTATCTGTGATAAAAATAATACCAGCCATATCCCCAGGGTTGAGCTCATGACCATTGAGTGATTCAGCTTCATTGATTGTTTTTAAAATTTGATTGTCATTGACGATTTGGGACGCATTGAGTGCGAAAGATCGGCTAGATAGATTAATAATGTAATAACCAAACCTTGTGCCAGTCGTAACATTACCATCAATGACTTGACCGGTAGCAAAGGCACCTTTGCTTATTACATTAGCAAATTGGCTGGTGGAAAAAACAGAAATATCATTGCTGATGTTGGTTGCTTTAACGGTAGCTTTGACTGTGATTAAACCTTCATGACTGCTGTTGAGCATGAAACTGGTTTGACCCTGGCTAGTGGTTAATGTGGTTCCACTTAAGCTTGCTTCGCCTTGGATGACTTCTAATAAAATTTCTGTACCATCGACCACCTGTGACTGGCTATTGGCGGCTTTTAGATTGATGGTGATTTGTGTTTGATCCTGATTATTGTTGAGTATCACATTGGGGCTGGCTGACATGGCAAGCGATACCGGCTTGGATGGATCGTCAATGATTGGCAATGTTACCGATGTGCTGATATCAGTGAGTCGTGCTTCAACATCAACGCTACCGGCGCTTAAGGTGCTCAACAAACCTTGAGTGCCATTGGCATTGCTAATAGTGGCAATGCCTTCATTGGATATTGACCAAGTGACTTGATCGCTTAGATTTTGTTGAGTGCCGTCAGAGAAATATCCGGTGGCTTGTAATTGGAAGCTTTCTCCGAGTGTGGTGCTTGGATTGTCAGGCGTGATAAGCAGCCGTTCCAAGATGCTGGCTGTGACGTTAATATCAATACTCGTTGAAATACCAGCCAAGCTAGCGATTAATGAGGTTGAGCCCAGAGCGTGAGCACTGGCAATCATCGTATTGGTTGCTGGGTTAGCGGAAATACTAAGTATATTGGTGTCTAGTGATTGCCAGTTGACTTGTTGGGTTAGGTCTTGCCGGTTACCATCGGCATAATTACCTATAGCATTAACAAGTGTATGGGTACCATTGGCGATCGTTGTACTGTCCAGGATGATCTGTATTTTTTCCAAGTTGATATTATGCACACTGATAGTACTGGTGCCTGTTTTATCATTCCAGCTAGCGGATACTGTGCTGGTTCCGCTGGATTTCGCAATGAGTTTACCGTTTTTGTCTTGATTTTCCAGAAACAATAGTATCGCTTCATTAGATGACGCCCAGGCAACCTGATTAGATATATCTAATACACTGCCGTCGGAGTAATTGGCAAACGCCGTTAAGCTAAGATAGGTGCCTTTGCCAATGGCTGTGGTTGGCGACTTAATGTCGATGCCATCTAACACCGATTTTCACAGGCCTTTAACCGCAAGAAAAGCGATTACTTAAATTTTATCCATTTCTCAATATTTTTTTATTTCTACATATAAATCAAATAATTATAACTTTTGTTTTTACTCTCGAGAT
>Ga0316206_1001221_pt1 | contig 24609 bp, 24 predicted proteins | sample 6monthpyrite_MG_FD_204942 | JGI IMG/M metagenome (GOLD analysis project Ga0316206, IMG submission 204942) | Microbial mat bacterial communities from mineral coupon in-situ incubated in ocean water Damariscotta River, Maine, United States -... | ecosystem: Environmental > Aquatic > Marine >... | reverse complement strand
CGCACAAAACTACCATCAATTTTTACAATATCAAAAGGCAGGTTTTTCAAATATTCAAAAGAAGACATGCCGGTACCAAAATCATCTAACGCAAAACCAATTCCATGTTGCTGGCAGAACTTAATAAACGCCTGGGCATGTACTAAATTTCCTATTGATGATGTTTCCGTTACCTCTAACTCCAGCCTGTCCCAGGGAAAATCAAATTGCTCTATCGCCTTTTTTACGCAACTTTGAAATTCAGGCTGGTTTAATGTGCCGCCGGCTAAATTAATATGAACAGACTCCAACTTTTCAAGATGCTTTGGGTTTTCTTTAATTGTTTTAAGGTAAGAGATTAACACGTGTTTATCGATATCAATCATTAATTGATATCGTTCTGCTACGGGTAAAAAATGATCCGGCGGTAAAAAATTACCCTGACTATCAAACATGCGTATTAAAATTTCATAACCCACTTTATCTGTATTTCGTTGCAACGGCACAATATCTTGAGCATATAGCTCAAAGCGGGAAGGGCCACCATTTAATGCTTCTTTTATATACCCTGCAATTTGTATTTCTGAGCTAAGCTGCTTTTCATCTTTATCGTTTTCATCATAAATATGCAGCTTGTTCTGACCTTTTGCTTTAGCATTATAAAAAGCAATGTCCGCTGATTTAATTAAATTTGTTAGTGTATACTCAAAAGGCTTAAAAACAACCAGCCCAATTGACGCAGAGATTGATAATGCATTAGATTGCCATACAAACCTGAAATCATGTAACTCTTTAAGTAGTTTTTCTGCGATATCAACACCCTGTTGCTCTGTTGTATTTTTTAGAAGAATAAAAAAATCATCGCCGCCAACTCTCGCAATACTTGTATTTGCAGGAACGGATTGCTGAAGGGTATGAGAAACCATTTGCAGGAGTTCATCACCGGCAATATGGCCCGCCGTATCATTAACCTTTTTAAACTGATCTAAATCTAAATTAATTAAAATACTTGTCTTAAAGCTTTCATTTTGTAACGTTGCATCAATTTCTTTTTCAATTGCAAAACGATTATATAAACCCGTAAGACTGTCATGATGACTTTGATAACGTAACACTCCGGTGGTTTTAATGATTTTAGCAATCATTTTATTATAACCATCAAACAGCAAACCAATTTCATTTTTTAGCGTTGTTTCAACATTTTTAAATTGATTTTTTTCAATATCATTTTCCCGCATTGCTTGTGCGAGTGTCTCAAAAGGTTTGCTATACCTCAAGCTAATACGCCACGCCACTAAGCCGCCAAAAAAAAGTTCTATAGGGAAAATCCAAAGCAAGGTTATAAAATTTTCTTTTACCCGGGTATTGTATTGTTCCGGATTAATTACAATAATTGCCGAACCATATACATAATCATCAGCAGAAACAGGATATTTGATAAATAAGCGACCCGTTTTATCAAACAGAGGGACATCTATTTTTAATTTTTTATAGATATCGTCGCTAATATATTTTTCATGACCATAAGCAAAAATGGCCTCTCCTTTATTGTTAAATAATTGAATAGCATCAACCGATTTAAACCCCTCTATACGAAAATTGATATTTGATAAGCCATCCGCGTTGGTATTTATCAGCGCACCCAATAAATCATTATTTAAAGAGCGCCCAAGCGTATCGGCTTGCTCTATTGCGATCGTTTGACGTTCTTTTATGTCAAACCAATTAACCAGACCCAGCGTTCCTATCCCGATAAAGGTTAACAGAACAAACATTAAAAGCATTAACTGCGTACGAATACTTAAGCGCCGCCACATAACAGATACCCTGATTGATTTTATTTTTCGATGGGTAAAGACTCATCATTACCCCATTCCCGCCATGAGGCATCATAGTTTGCAACGTCATAGCCCAGCTCGCGTAACGCAAAATAATTTGTTGTAGAAACCAGGCCAATTTTACAATAAATAATCACTTTTTTATCCGCAGGAATATCTGCATATAAGTCCTGTAATTCACTTATAGGCTTCAAACTTTCAAACTCTGAGCTCTCAACAATGTTCTCTTCAAATGGCACACTAATGGCGCCAGGAATATGGCCGAATCGTTTCGCAACCGACACTTTACCATGGTAAGCAGGTAGTGAACGCGCATCAATAACAACTTTATTTTTATTGTTAATGGCAAGCTGGGTGGCAAATTTACTGGCCAAACGCTTGTGATTAATTTTAGCAATATATTGACTTGGTTTTATTTTCGGTATGCTTTGTGAGGTCGCTAAATTTTTATGCCTCCAGTATTTATAACCACGATCAAGTATTTGTACTTCAGTTAATCCATACACCTCAAGCGCCCAAAAAACCCTGGCTGCTGAAACCAGCCCGCCCTCATCATAAATGACTATTCTTGAATGGGTATCGATACCTCTCTCTTTCAGGTATTTTTGCATTAACTGGGGTTTTTGTATTTTTCCATTCACTTTTTTATCGTAATACGTTAATGCCACAGGAAAATTTATTGAATTTTTTATATGGCCAACCTCATAGTCATTTTTACTTCTAACATCGAGGATAATAACCGCTTTGCCAGCACTAAGGGCCGACAACTCTTCTGCCGAAACACGAAGTGAAGACGCGCTAATACTATGGCTATATATGCTCAAAAGAAGCGTTAAAAATGATAAATGTTTCAACATTCTGGCTTTTCCTATACATTATTATTAAAAACGCTGTTCCTCTATTAAAAAAAACAATACGAGCAACAGCATACTCCTGATTCATAACTAACTGACAAAAAACATTAAGGCGAGTTCTATTTTCGGCTTCATAGCAGAAAATTGCAGCTAATATGAATATATCGACACCCTTCACGAAAATCTTTATTGGAAGTTCACGAAAGCATATTATTAAATACTAATTCTTTTGTGAAAAAGAAGGATCTTACTATGTTGGAACGCTATACAAACTATTTGATCAAACACCATAAATTTGTTGTTTTTATTTCTCTATGTCTTGTGCTTACTATTGGCGCCGGCATGAAAAACCTGTCAACAACCAGTGATTTTCGAATTTATTTTAGCGAAGATAACCCTCAACTCGTTGCCTTTGAAACACTTGAAAAAATGTACGGTAAACAAGACTCCCTGTTATTTTATATTCAACCGAAAAATAAAAACATTTTCACAAAAGAAGCGCTTACATTAATTACTGAGCTTACTGATAAATCATGGAATCTCCCCTTTGCCTCACGTGTAAATTCTTTAACAAATTACCAGCATACTATTGTTGAGGGTGATGATTTATTTACAGATTATTTACTTGAAGATGCCGCCACTCTAACAAAAAAGAAAATTTCTGAAATCAAAAATATCATTCTTAATGAGCCGAGCTTAATCAATTTTTTAACTAATGAAACAGGTGAATCAACCGCAATACAGGTTCGTTTAAACTTGCCGCTGGAAAAAAATGCCGCTAATGCTGAAGTCGTCGCAGCAGCTAAAGAACTACGCGAACATTTCAACCAACTTTACCCAAATATAAAAATCAACCTTGGTGGTAGTTCTGTTGCCGGTGTTTCTCTGGGTGAGGCTGTTGCATCAGACATGAGCACGCTGGTTGTCGGCAGTTACGTCATTATTATTCTCGCTTTGCTTATTTTATTAAGAAGCTTACGAGGAATGATTGCAACGCTTATGCTAATTACTTTCTCTGTTGTCATTACGATGGGAATCTATGGCTGGTTTAATTACACTCTGGCACCTGTTGCCGGTTGGGTACCAAGCATAATTATGACCATTGCAGTTGCCGATAGTGTGCATATTCTTATTTCATATTTTCATAGTTTACGCCATGGCATGAGTCGCGAAGAAGCATTACATGAATCATTACGTATTAATCTTAACCCTGTTTTTGTCACCAGCATTACCACGATTATTGGCGTTTTATGCCTCAATTTCAGTGATTCCCCGCCATTTCGTGATCTCGGTAATATGGTTGCATTGGGTGTCGGTCTTGCTTTTATATTAAGCATGACCTTTTTGCCGGCCTTTATCACAATGCTTTCTATTAAAAGTTCAAATATTAGCCAGATAAATAAAAAAGGAATGGATGCTTTTGCGAACTGGGTTATTTCACATCGAAGTAAACTGCTCGTAATCATGACCGGATTCGTTATTGTTATTGCCAGCTTCATTCCTAACAATGAACTAACTGAACAATGGCATCATTATTTTGATGATTCCTTTGAAATACGCAACACGATTGAAGGTATAAATAGTAATCTTAGTGGTGTGCACTATTTGCGCTATTTAATCGATAGTGGTGAAGAGAACGGCATCCATGAACCCGATTATCTTAATGCAGTAGAAAATTTCTCAAATTGGGCGCGACAACAAACTAACGTTGCCTATGTTTCCAGTCTTACAGATATCAGTAAACGCCTGAATAAAAATCTGCATGAAAACCAGGAAAGCTATTACCGCATACCCGCTAGTCGTGAACTCGCTGCACAATTATTTTTGCTGTATGAAACAGGTCTTCCACGCGAACTCAATTTAGATGATCTGGTCAATCATAGTCGCTCAACCACCCTTGTGACGATTATCATGCATAAAACCGATTCTGAGTTTTTGCTTGATTTCGACAGAAAAGCACAAAACTGGCTGCAAACACATGCTGCAAAATATAATACAAGTGAAGCAACGGGCCTAGATATGATCTTTGCTCATATTAATCACCGTAACATTCGCAGCCTGTTAAAAGGCACGCTAGTCGCACTGATATTAATTTCATTGGTATTAATTATCGCACTACGATCTGTTCGGCTGGGATTGATCAGTTTAATACCAAACCTTACTCCTGCTGCTCTGGCCTATGGAACATGGGGTATATTTGTCGGTAAGATTGATTTATCGGCCTCCATTGTTATTTGTATGAGTCTCGGCATTGTCGTTGATGATACCGTGCACTTCTTAAGTAAATACCTGCGTGCACGCCGTGAAAAAAATTACAATGTCAACGAGGGTATGCGTTATGCTTTTAATACTGTAGGAGTTGCATTAATGATCACGACTGTAGTTTTAGTTTCTGGTTTCCTCGTCTTAGCCTTATCTCATTTTTCACCAACATGGGTAAGCGGTCTGTTACTCGCGATTACCTTAAGTTATGCTTTATTAACAGATTTTTTACTTTTACCACCGCTATTAACCTTACTGGACTCCAAACTCTATAAACGGATCACAACAACCTAAAGTTACCCTATACTGACAAAATGGATTTACTACAAACACACCAACTTAGTTGCCCCTACTGTGGGGAAGAAATTCAAATCGTGGTTGATTGTTCGGTTTCAGAACAAGACTACATCGAAGATTGTCAGGTGTGTTGTCGGCCAATTCATTTTTATATAGCGATTGAAGGAGAGCATGTACAAATACAGGCACAACATGAAAACGAATAATCTCGTCTAAACCTTTATTTATGACATACCTATAATAACCCGGGTTTTTCTTGTTACTAGCTGTTACTGCCATTTTTCACTGTCAAATCCTATCCCGTTGTCGTAAATAAAATATTTTCAACTAACATAATAGTCTCACCTGCTAAAAGAAAAAACCTTGCCTTAAAAAATTTCAACTCCAACGCCAAACCCAGAAAAATTTTTAAGTTTGGTATATTCTGATTAAACAACACGGCGCTAAATACTCTATACTCAACGAAACAATAAGGAGGAGTCTCAGAATGAAAGTCCACTTAATTACGCTAGTTAGTCTGTTTTTTTCCCTTTCTGTCCATGCCAAAAATATTTCTGGTGTCGATATTTCTGAAAACATTTCTCTGTCTGACAATTCAAAACCTCTTGTTCTTAATGGCACAGGTATACGTAGCAAGTTTATTTTTGATATTTATATTGGCAGTCTTTATTTAGAAGAAAAACAGACAAATACTAGTGCTATTTATAATGCGAAAGGACAAAAAAGCATACGCATGCATTTTTTATATGATGAAGTTAGCCAGGAAAAACTCGTTAGTGGCTGGAATGATGGTTTTGAAGGAAACAACAGTGAAGAAGAACTGGCAAAACTCAAATCTCGCATCAATCAATTTAACAGTTTTTTTATCCGCGTTAAAAAGGGCGACACCATCTATTTGAATTTTTTCCCTTCTATCGGAACAGAAATAGTGATTAATAACAGCCGTAAAGGTATTATTAAAGGCAATGATTTTTTTACCGCCATATTAAAAATATGGTTAGGTGACGATCCTGCTGATGAAGACTTAAAAGCCGCAATGCTAGGGCAATAAAATATGACAACAAAAACAATCAAAGGACCCGATGGAAAACCCCGCTGCCAATGGTGTGAAGCAGCCCCCGAATTTTTTGACTACCACGATAAAGAATGGGGCTTTCCGGTTGATGATGACTACCGACTATTCGAAAAGCTCTGCCTGGAAAGTTTCCAGTCTGGCTTAAGCTGGCGCACCATTCTCAATAAACGTGAAAATTTTCGTAAAGCCTTTCATCACTTTAATTTTGATAAAGTCGCAAAATTTACTCAACGTGACATTACCCGCTTATTAAAAGATGAAGGCATCATCCGCCACCGCGGAAAAATTGAAGCGACGATTAACAATGCAAAAAAAGCTCAGGAACTTATTAAACAAGAGGGGAGTTTAGCTACATTTTTCTGGCGCTACGAACCCAAAAATAAAAATCTTCCTGCTCCCCAAACGGCTTCTACATCTGAAGAATCCATCGCCATATCAAAAGAATTAAAAAAACGCGGCTGGAAATTTCTTGGGCCAACGACTATTTTTGCTTTTATGCAAGCCATGGGATTAATCAATGATCATGTGAAAGGCTGTATAACAGCCTCTAAAGTTGATCAGGCGCGCAAAAATTTTAAACGCCCCATGATTAAATGATTATAATTTATTAAAGAACGTCCTTTCAACAATAAAGAGACCATATGAAATTTTGCCCTCAATGTGGAAATAAAACTATCAATAAATCTATTGATGGCGCAAAGCGTACTCCGTGTAGTGAAAGTGACTGCAATTATGTACACTGGAATAATCCCACTCCTGTGGTTGCCGCACTGGTTAAACACAATGGAAAGTATTTATTGGCGAGAAATACGCAGTGGCCTAAAAATATTTTTTCACTAATTACCGGTTATTTAGAATCTAAAGAAGAAATAGAAATGGCCGCCTTACGTGAAGTAAAAGAAGAACTTAACCTGGACGGAAAAATAAGCGCTTATTTAGGTCATTACTCTTTCTTTGAACAAGATCAAATTATTATGGCGTTTGAAGTGGAGGCCGAAGGCGACCTTAAAATTAACCATGAACTTGCCGAAACCAAATATTTAACGCAACAAGAGCTATCTACTTATAATTTTCATCCTCTGTATATTACAGAAAAAATTATTAAGAAATGGCTAGCCCTAAGCGCTTAATCTTTTTACAAAAATTACTTAGTATATTTACCGTAGCTCCAATATTTTTTCCCGGGCGAGGGAGAGCCTTGCCAGCCCAACAACCTTAAATGATTAGCAATTAAACGATTCATTAATCCATGACCAACTAAAATAACGTTATTATGTTCTTCTGCTATCTCAATGAGTTTACTTGCGGCTTGGCGAGCTCTTCGTTTTGCCTGAGCAAAAGATTCTCCATTTTTGCTAAAACCTAACAGCCATAATAGTCGTAACACAACTATCCATATACTCACAGGTAACTTGATCGGACTATGGTCAAAATGCGGGATATTTGTTTCAGAAAAAAGTACCTCTGAGCAACTTATTTTATCAAAGCCAATATTCCTGGCCGATTGCTTCGATCTCTCTAAGTTACTACAGACAACATAGTGCGAATGAAACTGATTTTTTAATTCAGCGGGAGCAAGGTCTTTTATTCCCGCCTCAAGGTAATCAACAACAAGCTGTTTTAACTTAGTGGCATTAAAACTTCCCGCCAAATCAACATCTGGCTTTCCATGTCTTAACAAAACAATTTCCATTTATTTTTTTACTAATTGTTGTTGTTGCAGCAACATTAACCTTGTTTCTTTATTTTCTTTTCCCAGATTATTCATAACAGCATAAAACTTCTTTAAATCATATTGTTCTTTTTTTAATAACACTCTTAACCCTGGCACTAAATCATAATACGTTGCGATTAAGAGCAAGTGTGAATTATTTAAGCCCTGAGTCATCCACTCATCAAAAGCATTAACGTTTTTTCCTGCCCATGTTTTTTTAAGTTGCTGATATTTTTCTTGCAGCAGTGCAAAATATTGTTTTTTAGACTCGGCCTTTCTTTCTTCGCTGGCATTACTTTTATATAGCGCCATTAATGCCTTTCGTGTTTCAAGTAATAAGTCGTTTATTTGCGCATCACGTTTATTCTGCTGCAGATAGTCTGCATACTCTTTATGCTTACCGTTTTTAGCAAACCATTGCCGAATACCTTCTTGTTCAACAACGGTGGCAAAGGCTTCATTAAAGGCGGTGTCATTTTCAATGTATATAAGCTGGTGTGCCAACTCGTGAAAAATAATCCCTGCTCGACGAGCTTCCGATCGATACATCATGGTGTTTAGCAGCGGATCATCGAACCAGCCCAGTGTCGAATAGGCTTTCGCACCGGCAATATGCACATCGTAACCTGCTGCGGCTAGTCGTTCAGCCTCAGCTTCCGCCTCATCTTTTGAAAAATAGCCCTTATAACTCAGACAACCCACAAAGAGAAAACACCACTTCTTCGCTTCAACCGACAGTTTTTTTGCCGCGACGACATTCCAAACAACAAAAGGGCGGTTTAGGTCTGCATACTGCCGGTAACTGTCATTTTCTGGTAAATAGAGACTTTTAGAGGCAAAGTCGCGTATTTTTTGGCTTTTTAGTAAAGCTTCACGTAAGTTATTGTTTGTGTTTTCATCGGCGATCACCTCTGAAACCGGTTTTCGCTGTTCTAATAGCTCCGAATGTCCCGCCATGAGATCCAGGTAATAGCCAAAAGAGCTACAGGCTGATACGGTGGATGCCGCTAACAAAATAAGAACGCGTTTCAAAATGTAAAATCGAGTCATAAATACGAACACTATAAATAGTTTAAGGTCTCACCTTCACTATATAACTATCTGATGAGCTTATGAAACCCAATAACCATAACAAAAAACTACAAAATATTATCCAGTCTGCCAACACTATTATTTTAGGCAAAGAACACAAACTTCGTTTAGCGCTCACCTGCATTCTAGCCAAAGGGCATCTTCTTATTGAAGATTTACCGGGCGTAGGCAAAACAACCCTGGCGCACACCATGGCGCAATTACTCGGTCTGCAATTTAGCCGCATTCAATTCACCAGCGACATGCTTCCCGCGGATGTTTTGGGTATTTCTATTTATGAACAAAACATCAGTCAGTTTACTTTTCACCCCGGGCCCATTTTTAGCAATGTATTGTTAGCCGATGAAATCAATCGTGCCACCCCAAAAACTCAAAGCGCCTTGCTTGAAGCCATGGAAGAACAACAAGTCACCTTAGAAGGTAAAACGCGTGAGCTGCCAAAACCTTTTTTTGTCATTGCAACGCAAAACCCGTCTGAACAAATAGGTACCTTTGATTTACCTGAGTCGCAACTGGATCGTTTCTTGATGTCTATCTCATTGGGCTACCCTGATGCAAAAGCAGAGCGACAACTCCTTATGGCCAATGATCGTCACGATGCCTTAAATAAACTCTCCGCCTGCATCAGTGAAAAAGAGCTGCGGGAAATACAGGATCAGGTTCAGCACATCATTACCTCAGATGCATTGCTTGATTACGTTCAGGCGATTATTGCGTATTCGCGCGAGTCCGGGCTTTTTGAATACGGACTATCGCCAAGAGCCGGGCTCGCCTTGTTACACGTTGGTAAAGCATGGGCGATGCTGAACGAACGTGACTATGTTATTCCGGAAGATATTCAGGCTGTATTACCCGGTGTCGTGCGACACAGATTACGACCGGTTGATTCCGACACTATCGAACCACTTGATGCTTTATTAAAAGACGTTGCGATTCCCTAAATCATGTTCGCTGCTTTAAAAACAAAATTTAAATTTCAGCGTTTTTTTGTTGGAGAAGGGCCACAGCAAACACCGTATTTATTAACGCAGCGGCGTGTTTATATTTTGCCGACCAAACAAGGTCTTATCTTTACCTTCCTGCTTTTTGTCATGCTGCTTGGCTCCATTAACTATGCCAATAGTCTTGGCTTCTTTTTAACTTTTTTGCTTGCCAGCCTTTGTGTTGTTGCGATTTTTCATACCTATAATAATTTACTAAAACTTAGCTTTGGCCCTGCGATTTGTCAACCTGACTTTGCAGGTAGCGAAATCAGCTTTAAAGTGCAGGTGAATAACTTAACTCAGCAAACGCGCTTTTCTTTACAGACTTACACACCACAAAAAATTATCAGTGAAACCGATATAAAAGAGACGCCAACCTCTTATATCAAGGTAAAACACTGCTTTAAACAACGCGGTCTTATCCCGCTGCCGCGCTTTACCGTTGAAAGTCGTTTTCCTTTTGGCTTGTTCAAGGCATGGGCAATTATACAGCTCGACCATCAACAGCTGGTTTATCCAAAGCCATCTTCACATAAACAGCTGCCGCATAAAAATTCTGGCGTATCGGAAGGGAAAAAACAAATCGATATTGGCCGAGATGATTTCAAAGGTTTGCGTTCTTATACCGACGGCGACCCCCTGCAACATATCCATTGGAAAAATGTTGCCCGGCACCAAACCTTACAGACAAAAGAATTTTCATCCAGCAGCTCGGATGAACTCTGGTTTAACTGGACTGATACAACAGCCTTTAATACCGAAGCAAAACTCTCTGAGATAACAAGATGGCTTTTACTCGCCGATGCAAAAAATATGCAATATGGCTTACGTTTACCCGACTCGGTGATTAAACCTGGCGCGGGGAAAAACCACTTACATGCCTGTTTAAAACAACTTGCTTTGTTTAATGTTAATGTGTCGTGATTAAATAATGTTGTTCCATAATCTACATAAACTACAAAACCCTGCGATTCAGCCTGCCGCTTTAATTTTATTATTCGGTTTACTGCTTGTTGTTATTCCAAATTTTTCTCACCTGCCAGTATGGCTAAGCCTGGTTGTCACCGCGCTCATTATTTGGCGCGCCTGTTATGAGTTACAACTTTGCCCTATACCCGGAAAGAAAATTTTATTTATTTTTACTCTTATGCTTCTAAGCGGCATACTTTTTAGTTATCACACCATAGTAGGGCGTAACGCCGGCTCGGCCATGCTGCTCGGTTTGCTGTGTTTAAAACTTTTTGAAATAAAATCCTATCGCGATATTTTTCTTATTATCAATATTTCTTTATTTTCAATTGTCATAAACTTTTTATTTAGCCAGTCGATTCCCGTTGCCATCACCATGATCTTTGCTTTAGTGTTTTTATTTACCGCGTTGATTAGTTATCAGCATGATTATAAAAACCTCTCTCCGTCTGTTGGCATTAAAGCTATACAAAAGAACGAAAAACAACACTTTAAACTCGCGCTTAAAATGTTAACCCAGGCCATTCCCTTTGCCATTGTGTTATTTATTTTGTTCCCAAGAATAAACGGCCCGCTGTGGGGGCTACCAGAGGATGCTTTTTCTGCAACAACCGGGCTATCCGATAAAATGTCGCCCGGGAAAATTAGCCAGTTAAGTGATAATCCTGATATTGCTTTTCGCGTTTCTTTTGAATCCGAGATTCCCGAGCCGAGCAAACTATACTGGCGCGGCCCCGTGATGTGGTCTTTTGATGGCTATAACTGGAGCGCACCAGAAACCGAACGTATTGAGCTGGAGACGCTCAAGTTTCGTTCGATTGACGACAAAACCGACTACAGCATTACCTTACAGCCTCATAATAAATTCTGGATGTTTGCATTAGACATCCCGTCTACCTTGCCCAAGGGCTCGTTACTTTCAGCCGACATGCAGGTGTTGTCTGTTTTGCCTGTGCAAAAACTGCAACGATTTGATATCAGCTCTTACACCAATTATGTTTTACCACAGCCCCCGAATATCTCTTTTAACCGTTATTTAAAGCTTCCGCCGACTAACGATAAGAATTTATCCAAAAGCCGCGCTCTTATAGAAAAGCTTAAACATCATTCAGACCCGCAAAAAACGGTTAATAAAGTATTAAATTATTTTTCCACCCAGGATTTCTATTACTCACGCCAGCCACCATTACTTAACGACAACCCGGTTGATGAATTTTTATTTGATACAAAACGAGGTTACTGCGAACACTATGCCTCAAGCTTCACTGTACTAATGCGACTCGCCGGTATACCGGCGCGAGTTGTTACCGGTTATCAAGGTGGCGAACTTAACCCGATAAACAATTACCTGATCATCCGGCAGTCTGATGCACATGCCTGGTCCGAAGTGTATTTAAATGAAAAAGGCTGGGTGCGGGTTGATCCTACCGCTGCAATACCACCGGGCAATATTGAAAATAACGCGGACGCATTGCGCCTTAACTCTAACCTCAAAAAACCCGATTATTTATTTGAAACAAACTGGCTCAGCGAAAAAATAAAACAAACCCGCTTTGCCTGGGACGCGATTAATAATCGCTGGAATCAATGGGTACTGGGTTATAACAACAAAAAACAAAAAGCCTTTTTCTCTGCCATTGGCATTGAGGAAATATCATGGCAGGGCTTATCACAACTTTTATTTGGCTTTTTAACTGTTCTCACCGCGATGCTGGCCTTTGTGGTTTTTTCAAACAAAGCGAAAAGCAAAACTAAAGATGAAGCACAACAAGCCTATTTAAAATTCCTCAATAAAATGAAAAAGCAGGGGCTGATAAAAAGCGAAACCGAAGGCGCGGATGATTTTGCAAAACGTGCCATTCAAAAGTTCCCCCAGCATGAAACAAACATAACCTCTATTTCAGGCTTATATCAGAAACTGCGCTATGGAAAACGACCATTAAAAAATATTGAACAACTAAAACAACAAATTTCTCATTTTCATGTAAGATAAATAAAAATCAAAAGAGCCTTAGGAGACTGTATCAACATTAGTTTTTTCTAATTAACTGCTGCCACCGCTCTTTGAGAACATAGTAATGAAAACCTACGCTTTCTATCAACAATTAACTATAAAAAACAGAGGTATACAATGAAACACCTAATGCTGATAACACTACTACTTTTATCAAACTCTGTTTTTGCAAAAGAATTTCGAGACCGAAATGAAACGCGTAAATTTGCAGATACTTTCATGGATCAAATTGTTCAAGAAAACTTTCAAAAAGCCTTTGATATGGCTAAATCAAGCTGGCCAATACCTACCGTAGAGATTGACAACCTCGTAAACACTATAAAAAAACAATGGCCCATCGTCAGCGCCCGTTTTGGTAAACCAATCGAAATGGAATTTATTAGAAATGAAAGTATCGGAAAATCATTCTTAAGATATTATTACCTGCATAAATTTAATAAACACGCTATCTACTGGCAAATCGATTTTTACCGGCCCAATAAAAGCTGGGTAATAAATTCTGTTACTTTTCAGGATAAATTAAATGTTCTTTATAAGTGAACCTCCCCCCGATAAAGCAGACACCTTAATCTAACTAAAAGATAAGGTATAATAACCCTTTAGCAAAAACCCGTCTTACGAAACCAAAGCAGTAATGATTCTTGTCACTGCCTGAAGGGCGTATTCAGGTGTTGAATCATATTGAGCGCGGACAATCGCACCATCTACGACAACGGCCAATGTATTCGACAGTTCTTCACGGTTGACCGATGGTGGAAGCAGACTTGCAATAACAGCAATCATGTCGCTCTTATGGTGACGTGTAATCTCTATAACCTCGGGTAAATCATTAGCCAGTTCGCCAACCGTATTGATAAAAGCACACCCCCTGAATTCTTCAGCTTTAAACCATTCCGCCAAAGCAGGCACAAGCGCATGAACATCCTGGCCGTGACGCGCAAGGGCATCTTTGAACCAGGTCAGCCATTTTTGATGCCGATATTCAAGAAAGGAGCGGATCAGGTCATTTTTACTTGGAAAATGCCGGTAGAACGTGACCTTGGCAACCTTTGAGTCGGCGATAATCCTGTCTATTCCTGTAGCGCGAATGCCGTGTCTATAAAAAAGGTCATGCGCTGTAGTGAGGATGCGATCTTTTGCTGCTGGCTTGCTAATAGATTCCATGATGTCATTGTAGACTGGTCTGTCTACATTGTGTAGACTCTCTTGTAGACAGAGCTGTCTACATATTTAGGAGAATATTATGGAAAAGAAAATACCGCTACCCCCATTTGATTTAGATACGGCCTCGTTGAAAGTTCGGATGGCAGAAGATGCCTGGAACAGCCGTGACCCAGACAAGGTTGTGCTGGTATATACCGAAGACACCCTGTGGCGAAACAGGATTGAATTTCCCGTTGGCCGAGAGCAAGTTCGAAAATTTTTGCAGGGTAAATGGGCGCGTGAGCTAGAGTACCGCTTAATCAAAGAGCTCTGGGGATTCACGAAAAATCGTATCGCCGTGCGATTTGCCTATGAGTGGCATGATGATTCTGGCCAGTGGTATCGCTCTTATGGCAACGAGAACTGGGAATTCAATACCAATGGTTTCATGCAACGACGCTTCGCAAGCATTAATGATTTAGCCATTGAGGAGGCGGAGCGGAAATTTTATTGGCCACTGGGGCGCCGGCCAGATGATCATCCCGGTTTGAGTGATCTTGGTTTGTAGGGCTAGCCGATTAGTACCGCTTATGTAAGAGGTTATATCCCACCAAGTTTAATGCCTGCTTCTCGCCTGCAAGATGACAATATTTTTTTAATATCTTTTTGTTTTTCCATAGTTCTTGATATGGCAACGGCGCCAATAATCATTGAAGTTAAAGATAATATTTCATCTTCATCGCAAGTTGTATAACAACTCGCATAATTTATTATTATTTTATTGAAACCAGAGTATGCTTTTGAGTAGGCTAATTTTGCATTTGTATCTCTTGTAACAACATCGGTTGCTAAGAATGCAAGGGGACAAACGTTCTCACCATTCACATGTTCAATACTAAGGTAACCATCAAGTAGCCGGCCTAACCATATTTTTTCTGAAATATTTTTTGGCTTGGGATCTGCCAGCCTGCTGGTGGCGGCAGCAAATGTAATTGATTGACTGTATAAAGAAGATTTACTCGAAAAATGAGCATAAAAAGCTCCTCGAGTAAGATTACAGTTTTCCATTATTTCATTTACTGTGACCTGCTCAAATCCTTTTGCAGTAAATAGTTCGAATGCACTCTGTAGTATCAATTTTCTTGAATGATCTTTATGCGCCTTAGTGTAAGGCATAGCCAAATCCTGATATTTTAATATGACCTTTATCATATATTAAATCCTGATTAAACTTCAAGGTAACTTAATCAGGAGTAATCATATGGATATAATTAAAGCAGAATGTCGTTGTGGTAATGTTAAATTATCGTTTTCTTTACCCGTTACAAAGGTAGTTCAATGCCATTGCGAAAGCTGTAGGAAAATGAATGGTAGTGATTATAGTAGCTGGATAGCTATAAATAATGATCAGCTCCGTATTGTCGACGGAAGTGGCTACATAAAAAAATTTAAATTAAATAATTTGTCGAGTAAGAGCTTCTGTTCAACTTGTGGCACAGGCGTATTTGGTATTAATGGCAAACATTTTAAAAATCACAAACTGGTACCACTAGGCATAGTGAGTAATTACACAAAAGAAATCAAACCTCAGGTTCAAGTCTATACAGACAATAAAGCAGAATGGGTGGAGTTACATAAGGGCACTCCAGTATTTCCTGTAAAATAAACTCGAATAACGTTACTTGCCAATACAAAAACTTGAAAAGATTTTCCCAAGCAAGGCATCACTGCTGACATGGCCGGTAATTTCTCCCAGGGCATTTTGTGCTTGCCGCAGATCCTCCGCTAACAGCTCGCCGGCTTTTGAGAGCTGTAGCTGAGCTTGCCCGTTTTCAACTAATTCTTTTGCGCGAATCAAAGCGTCTAAATGACGGCGGCGTGCGAGGAAAACCCCTTCGGTTAAACCGGTGTAGCCCATAATTTTTTTCAAATGCGCACGCAGCAACTCAACCCCTTCACCGGATTTTGCTGAGAGGGCAATTTCATTGTTTTGCTCTTTCGCTTTTGCCGCCGTTAAATCTATTTTATTGCGCACGATGGTGACTTCTAATGATGCCGGCAGCTTTTGCCGAATCCGCTCATCGTCTTCAGTTATTCCCGTTTTATCGTCCACTAATAAAAGCGCGCGATCGGCTTGTTCGATTTCGATCCAGGTCCGTTTGATTCCTTCCTGTTCAACCACATCATTGCTGTCGCGAAGGCCTGCGGTGTCGATGACATGTAGTGGCATGCCATCAATATTAATTTCTTCACGCAAGACATCTCGCGTGGTGCCGGCGATATCGGTGACAATGGCAGAATCCCGTCCGGCGAGGGCATTAAGAAGGCTGGACTTTCCGGTATTCGGCTGGCCAATGAGCACCACACGCATACCATCTCGCAACAGAACCCCTTGCTGGGCGGAGGCGAAAATCTTGTCCATTTCGGCCAAAATATTTTCTAAACTTTTAGTAACGTGTCCATCGGATAAAAAATCAATTTCCTCTTCCGGAAAATCAATCGCTGCTTCTACATACATCCTCAAGTGAGTAAGCGCTTCCACACTTTCATCAATCCAACGCGAAAACTCGCCTTGAAGCGACTTAACCGCTGACTTTGCGGCTTGCTCTGATCCAGCCTCGATTAAGTCGGCAATGGCTTCGGCCTGCGCTAAATCGACTTTGTCATTTAAAAAAGCGCGCTCAGAAAATTCGCCGGGATTAGCGATGCGTGCACCTAAACTCACTACGCGCTGTAGCAAGATATCCATCACCACAGGACCGCCATGACCTTGTAGCTCAAGCACATCTTCACCGGTAAAGGAGTTGGGGCCGACAAAATAAAGTGCCAGACCAGAATCAATGGTTTCGTTGTTTTGATCTAAAAAGGGAAGGTAGTCTGCAAAACGCGGCTGCGGAAGCTTGTTTAGAATCGCTTCGGCAATGTGTGTGACGAGCGGGCCGGAGACCCGAATAATACCTACACCACCCCGACCGGGTGGTGTAGCAATAGCCGCTATGGTGTCGTTGTCTTGGTCGGGCATTTAAGCCTTAATAACAACTTTCGTGATATACCATTGCTGTGCAATCGACAAGGTATTGTTCACTACCCAGTATAAAACCAAACCGGCAGGGAAGAAGGCAAAGAATATGGTAAACACGACAGGCAGCGCCTGCATAATTTTCGCCTGCATTGGATCCATTGGTGGCGGATTCAATTTTTGCTGGATAAACATTGTGATACCCATTAATAAAGGTAAAACAAAGTAAGGATCTTTTGCTGATAAATCAGTAAACCAGAACATCCAGTCTGCCTGACGTAATTCAACACTTTCTAATAATACCCAGTACAATGAAATGAATACTGGAATTTGTACAAGAATCGGTAAACAACCACCTAATGGGTTAATTTTTTCTTCTTTATACATTTTCATCATGGCCTGGTTCATCTTTTGACGATCACCACCAAAACGTTCTTTCATTGCCGCCAATCGTGGTTGCACCTTACGCATATTGGCCATGGATTTATAACTGGCTTCTGATAATTTATAAAAGACCAACTTAATTAACAAAGTAAGTAAAATAATGGTCCAACCCCAATTACCAACTATATTATGAATATGTGTCATTAACCAAAAAATGGGTTTTGCGATAAATGTTAATACACCGTAATCAACCGTAAGCTCCAGGCCCGGCGCAATTTTTTCCAGCTCTTCCTGAATTTTAGGGCCAACAAATAAAATATTATTTAAAGTTTGGGTCGAACCTTTTGCAACCTGGACCTCATTGCTTGCTTTCATACCAAGGACATAACGAGATTGGTTTAAGTCACGGGTATAATAACTTTGTTGGCTGCCAACAGGAGGAATCCATGCGGCAAGAAAGTAATGTTGAATAATCGCTGCCCAACCATTTTTAATATCGCGGCTTAAATCTTCATCCGCCATATCGGAAAAATTAATTTTTTGATATTTGTCTTCCGGGCTGTATATAACACCACCAGTATAGGTGTAAATGAAGGACGATTGATTTTCATCTTCATAATCTAAACGCTGTAATTGCTGATACAAATTACCGCGCCATGTTTTACTGCTGTTATTTTGAATACTGTGCGATACATTAATCTGGTAGCTACCACGTTTTAATTCATATGATTTTACGAATAAAACGTTTTCCGGACTTTTCCAAAATAAATCGACCTTAACAGCATCTTTACCGTCAGCTAATTTATAGTCGGTCTTTTCCACCTTATATATCGTGTTGTGGTTTGGAGCCGTAACAACCGTATCTTTTGTTTTACTTTTTCCTGCAAAACCGGACTGCGCAATATATAAATCTTTATTGGCATCACTCATTAAACGAAAGGCTTCTTTATCGTCTTTACTGGTTTTTGGATACTTGATTAAATCAACAACACGAACATCACCACCCTTAGAATCAATTTCTAAATGCAAAACATCGGTTTCAACAAAGATTCGTTTTGCTTGTTGAATAGCTTTCGTCATTACTGGTGTTACTGCGCTGGGCACGGTTGAAGCAGATTCCGGAACAGCCGAGGAGGCAATATTATCGGCACCCATTGGAATATTTGTTCCGCCTGCCGTCTGAGATGTTGGGGAAGCTTGCTGAGTATACGTCACGGGCTTAGGGCCAAACTCAAGTTGCCAGGCATCATAAGCAAGATACAAAAGGAAAAATAATCCAATGGTTAAAAATAAGCGTTGCTGTTCCATATTGAAAACTTCTTTATATAGTTAAATTTTAATTTGAGTATTGTTTTACTTTTTTTCTACATCATTTGTTTTTTCTGGCACCGGATCATAACCGGATTTACCCCATGGATGACAGCTCACAATACGTTTAATTGCTATCCAACCCCCTTTAATAACACCAAAGCGCATAACGGCTGTTTGTGCATATTCAGAGCACGTTGGTGTATAACGGCAGTTAGGGCCTAAAATCGGGCTCACTAAATAGCGATATAGCCCTATTATACCTGATATTATTTTTCGCATTTTTTACTTAAGATCTGCCAGTTTTTAGACAGTATATCGAGCAATTCCTGGTTTGTTTTACGCAACGCGCCGGCGCGAGCGATAACGACAATATCAAGGCCTTTTACTATATCGAGATGTTGACGGAAACTTTCTCGGGTAAGACGTTTAAATCTGTTGCGTGAAACAGCAAGTTTTAATTGTTTTTTCGCAACAGCAAGACCTAAACGGGCAGTCTTGTGGCTATTTTTTCTACCTAACAACAACATACTTGAGTCGCCCTGTTTAATACAGGGATCATCAAATACACTTTTAAACTCAGAAGCTTGGGTTAACCGTTGCTGCCGAGCGAAACGCCCGGTTAACATAGAAAATGTGCCGGATTATTGAGCGAGGCGTTTACGGCCTTTTGCACGACGTGCATTAATAACCTTACGGCCACCTACTGTAGACATACGTGCACGAAAACCGTGTGTACGTACGCGCTTTAAATTACTTGGTTGAAATGTTCTTTTCATAGCGATAACCGTTATATCTTCAATTCCAACCGAAAACGGGCTGAAAAATCGTTCAAAAAATGGCCGTGAACAATACTGCCCTGACCCGCTCCTGTCAACCAAAATATCGCATTAATACGCCTTTTCCATCCAGATTGAATTAGATTAATTTTTGTGCAGAAGGTTGTGGATAACTTTTTCCGCTACAGTTAGACTTGCTCTCCCTAGCCTATATTATTATTAAAACAAACCGAGGTCGCCGTGTCTCAGCCCATTTGGGATCAATGCCTGCTACAGCTTGAAAACAATCTAAGTGCTCAAAATTTTAGCACGTGGATTCGTCCTTTACAGGCGATATGCAAAAATGACGAAATTCGGTTGCTTGCGCCAAACCCTTTTGTTCGTGATCGGGTTAGTGAAAATTTTCTTGCTGAAATGCAGGATATCTTGAGCAGTATCAACAGCAATCCCCCTTCTATTTCTATTGCTGTGGGCAGTGAAACGGCTTCTACACAAAACTCTGGCACGGCGCAGCCCAACTTTAGCAGCCGTGTGCAAGAGCCTATTCGGCTGAAAAAAAGCTCGACTCTTAACCCAAATTTTACCTTTGAAAATTTTGTAGAAGGTAACTCGAATCAGCTGGCACGCGCTGCCTCTATGCAAGTCGCGCTTAACCCGGGAGAGAGTTATAACCCCATGCTTATTTATGGCGGTGTCGGTTTAGGTAAAACACATTTAATGCACGCTATTGGTAATGATTTAATTAAACAAAACCCTGAAACCAACGTTGTTTATTTACATTCTGAACGTTTTGTCCAGGACATGGTGAAAGCGCTCCAACACAATCGAATTAATGAATTTAAAGCTTACTATCGAACTGTTGATGCTTTATTAATTGATGACATTCAATTTTTTGCAAAAAAAGAACGTTCTCAAGAAGAGTTCTTTCATACATTTAACGCTTTATTAGAAGGCCAAAAACAGATCATTATGACCTGTGATCGCTACCCTAAAGAAGTTGATGGTTTAGAGGATCGATTAAAATCTCGTTTCGGTTGGGGGCTTCCTGTTGCGATAGAACCGCCCGAACTCGAAACCCGTGTTGCTATTTTAATGAGCAAGGCTTCTTTGTCTAATGTTGAACTTCCTAATGAAGTCGCTTTTTTTATTGCTAAGCGACTGCCTTCAAATATTCGTGAACTTGAAGGTGCATTACGCCGTGTTATTGCAAATGCGTCTTTTACCGGTAAACCGATTACCTTAGAATTTGCCAAAGATGCGTTACGTGACTTACTCGCTTTGCAGGCTAAACTTGTTAGTATCGATAATATTCAAAAGACTGTGGCTGAATATTATAAAATTCGTATTGCTGACTTATTATCTAAAAAACGTACCCGATCAATTGTTCGACCACGACAAATGGCAATGTCTTTATGCAAAGAACTAACAAACCACAGTTTGCCAGAAATTGGGGATGCCTTTGGTGGGCGTGATCACACAACCGTCATACACGCTTGTAAAAAAATTAATGAGCTGAAAGAAGAAGAATCAGGCATAACGGAAGATTTTACAAACCTGTTGAGAACACTAAGAACATAGCGGGGATATCCTGTGGATAAGTTTAAAAATATTGAAAAACAGTTGTTTTTCACATGTTATCCACAGCATAATAATACCTTATATGGTTTTTATACACATAGTTTGTCTTGCCGCAACTTATTGAAATATAAAGAAAAAACAGGGTTATCCACAAATATTAACAAGACTAATAATAGTAATAATAATTTAATATATACTTAATAATATATAAAGGGCTCACATGAAAATCAGTATTTCACGAGATGCAATACTAAACCCACTTCAAATGGTTAATAGTGTTATTGAACGTAGACAAACATTACCGATACTATCTAATGTGCTGTTATCCGTTAAAAATAATACATTATCTTTAACGGGTACTGATTTAGAAGTTGAGATAATTAATCAATGTAGTATAGAAAGCAATGAAGATGGCAATATCACCTTACCTGCAAGAAAGTTACTCGATATATGTAAGGCTTTACCAGAAAGCGCTCAAATTGACATCCTTATTGATAATGACAGAGCAACTTTAAAGTCTGGGCGTAGTCGTTTTTCTTTATCAACGCTCGAGGCATCTGAATTTCCCAGTATTGATGCATTGATCTCTCCCTTTGAATTTAATCTTTCACAATTAACCTTTAAAAAACTCATAGAGCAAACTCAATTTTGCATGGCACAACAAGATGTTCGTTATTATTTAAATGGTTTGATGTTAGAACTTTCTGAAAACAATATTATTGCTGTTGCAACAGATGGTCATCGTTTAGCTTACTGTGAATCAGAAGCTCTACTTAATTTACCCGAAACACGCCAGGTTATTATTCCGCGTAAAGCAGTAAATGAAATTTCACGTTTATTGGAAGAATCAAATGATGAAATTAAGGTTTCATTAAGCGAAAATCATATTAGAGTTAATTTTCCTGATGTCACTTTTACTTCAAAATTAATCGACGGCAAATTTCCGGATTACAGGCAAGTTATTCCACAAAAATGTGACAATGAAGTAAAAAGTCCGAGAGATAATTTATACCAGGCCTTTCACCGAACTTCAGTCTTATCAAATGAAAAATACCGTGGTATGCGCTTACAATTAAGTGAAAATCAATTACAGGCAACGGTTCACAATCCTGAACAAGACGAAGCTGAAGAAGTGATTGAAGTTACCTATTCTGGTGATGAGTTTGAAATTGGCTTTAATGTTGCCTATTTATTAGAAGCATTGAGCGCGATTAAATCTGATGAAGTTGTCATGCAATTAACAGATTCAAACCACAGTTGTTTATTATTTGGTAGCGACGATATAAATAGTAAATACGTTGTTATGCCAATGCGCCTATAACTGTAATAGCGATGTATTTATCTCAACTTGATATCCGTCAAGTTAGAAATATCAATGATATAAAAATTCATCCTAGCAAGCGTTGTAACTATATATTTGGTGCTAATGCTAGCGGGAAAACAAGTGTTTTAGAGGCGATATACCTGCTTTCAGTCGCCCGCTCTTTTCGTACGACACATATTAAACACGTTATTTCTCATGATCAGCCTGTTTTACAAATTTTTGCTCGTATAAAAAACAGAAATAATGACGATATTGCACTGGGTTTAGAACGATCAATTAAAAAAACGCGAATACGTATCAATGGTGCCGATGTTAAACAGGTGGCTGAATTAAGTTCTTTATTACCCGTGCAAATAATTAATCCTGATGTGCATAAGTTGTTAGAACAAGGGCCAAAATACCGCAGACAATTTATTGATTGGGGTGTGTTCCACGTGGAACATACTTTTCTTCAAGCCTGGCAACAATACTACCGTGTATTAAAACAACGAAATGCCGCTTTACGTCGTAAACAGGATAAAAAAGCCATTACGCTTTGGGATAACCAGCTTATTCAGCATGCAAAATCAATTACATTATCCCGAGAAAATTATCTTAGCGGCTTTTTATTGATATTTAGTGGTTACGTTGAAAAGCTTATGGGATTAAAAGTTGATATACATTATCAACGCGGTTGGAATCCTGAACAGAGTTTTACCGAAACGCTGGATAAGGCCTTTGAAAAAGATACTTATAAAGGCTTTACCTCCTTTGGCCCTCATCGAGCAGATTTAGAAATATCGCATAAAGGGATTTTGGTGCAGAACTGTTTTTCACGTGGGCAACAAAAACTGCTTGTTTGTGCCATGCGTTTGGCTCAAATTACTCATTTGAAACAAGAGACGAAACAACAATCAATACTATTGGTTGATGACCTTGCCGCAGAACTGGATTTAGCGCATCGTCAAAGTTTAATCGAACTTTTAGTTGATACACAGGCGCAACTTTTTGTGACGGCAACAGAACAAAATTCATTTGTTTTGCCAGTAGAAATAGAGTCAAAAATGTTCCACGTGGAACACGGTAGTTTAAAAGAAGTGGTATAATGATTGTCTAAAATTAGGAGCTTCAAACGTGAGTGATAACAATTACGATTCTTCAAGTATTAAAGTCTTAAAAGGTCTTGATGCCGTTCGAAAACGCCCCGGCATGTACATCGGTGATACAGATGACGGTACAGGTCTTCACCATATGGTATTTGAAGTTGTTGATAACTCAATTGATGAGGCGCTAGCTGGGCACTGTGATGAAATAAACGTTATTATTCATACAGACGGTTCGGTTTCGGTTAAGGATAATGGCCGTGGAATACCGGTTGATTATCATCAAGAAGAAGGCCGATCTGCAGCTGAAGTTATTCTTACCGTTTTACATGCTGGTGGCAAATTTGATGATAATTCTTATAAAGTCTCTGGTGGTCTTCATGGTGTGGGTGTTTCCGTTGTAAATGCTTTATCTGAGTCTTTAAAGCTTACTATTCGACGAAATGGTAAAATTTATCAGCAAGATTACGCGTTAGGCGATCCACAAAATGAACTAAAAGAAATTGATAACACAGAAAACAGTGGAACTGAAATTCGTTTTAAACCCAGTGTTGATATCTTTGCTATCACAGAATACCACTACGATATTTTAGCAAAACGTTTACGCGAGCTCTCTTTCTTAAATTCGGGTGTTTGTATCACGCTTTCAGATGAGCGAGATGGAAAATCCGATCGATTTGAATATGAAGGCGGTATAAAAGCCTTTGTTGAACATTTAAACCGAAATAAAACACCACTACATCAAAATGTTTTTTATTTTCAAACAGAAAAAGATGATATTGTAGTAGAAGCTGCGCTGCAGTGGAGTGATGCTTATCAAGAAAATATCTTTTGTTTTACCAATAATATTCCTCAACGAGATGGTGGAACACATCTAGCCGGTTTACGTGGTGCACTCACCCGCTCAATGAACAG
>Ga0316206_1001220_pt1 | contig 24619 bp, 24 predicted proteins | sample 6monthpyrite_MG_FD_204942 | JGI IMG/M metagenome (GOLD analysis project Ga0316206, IMG submission 204942) | Microbial mat bacterial communities from mineral coupon in-situ incubated in ocean water Damariscotta River, Maine, United States -... | ecosystem: Environmental > Aquatic > Marine >... | reverse complement strand
GTTTGGCAAAATTCATAAAAATATAGCGGAGAGCATTTCTCACCTCAGTCGGCGTTTTTAAAATATGCAGATGGTAGCGCTCCATAAAGACCTTGCCCTGGCGTTTTAAAAAACCATTCAAACTCCGCGCCAAGCTAATGCAAAAGCTCTGCATGCCACGCCCTAACTCGCGTTTGTTTTCACTCTCAATCAAGAGATGGATATGTGTGCTTTGAATGGAAAAGTGGATGATGCGCAGACCACGTTTTCGCGCTTTTAAAATCGCCCGCTTAATCAATTTAAATTTATTTTTTGCGCGCAAGGTGGGCAACCCCTTAAGCAGTTTGACGTTGATATGCAGAGGCTGACTGGGTTTAAATTCCGGGCGCGTATGATGCCATTGCAGAGAATCTTTGCTGCGCGGTCTGCCCGCACCCGTGCGTCTACCGCCCCTGCCGCGATTGGTGAATAAATCTAGCTGAATTGTATTAGACTTTTTTGTTGGCACTATTCTCTCTGTTTTTTATTTTCAATTCTCTGTTTTCTATTTTTATTTTCTAACGAATTAACTCTACCATTTCTCCCACAGCGAAAGTTAACGGCAATTTAATACAATTAATGAAGTATGACAATTGAAGTTGGCAGAAATAAAAAAATAAATAATAAGAAAAGATCAATCATAGTAAATAATTAATGAATGCTATTATGACCGACTCGCGCTAGGAATTCATAAGAACCCCCTATGAAAAAGTATCATCTCTCGAAGATAGAATAATAGTATCTAGTTAAGCAAGGCGATGATTGCAGAAAATATTTTTAAAAATAATAATCGAATGATTTCATGAATGAAAATGTCGCTGGTATTTAGCAGAGGAATATAATGACAATTGTCTGGCCCTCTTAGAGCTGCAACTAATGCCAACTTTCTCCACTGTACATTCATGCCGATTTAGTAGGGACCAGGCAAGTAGGGTGTTAAATTAGGAACGCAAACTTATTAAGTTAATTTGTTTACGATCCTGATACTTACATTGCGAGGTAGAAATAAAATAAAATGTGTATATTTGATGAACTCCTGAATTCAAATTGCAGGTGCAACCTTCTTGGAAGATGCAACAAGACAGGATAGGTACTTCACTCTAACCTATCCTCATCGCAAAACAAGGAGAGCATATGAGTTACAAACACCTAACCCTAGATGAACATTACGAAATTCATGTTTATAAAAAAAACTAAAATTTTACCAAGCAAAAACGCAATTGAATTGGGCAGAGACAAAAGTACGATATCGAGAGAACTCAAAAGAAATACCGGCGCGAGAGGATATCGTCCAATGCAAGCACACGAAATGGCGGTGACTCGCTCTAAAACTGCCCATAAGGCAATAAAGCTGACAGTCCCAGTGATTATATCGCAGAAAAACTAAGTTTGCGTTCCTAAAATTAGAGTGGAGTCCTGAACAGGTGGCGGGCGGCTTACTCAAGGATGAAAAAATTTCGATTGGCCACGAGAGAAGTTACCAATATATTTTAAAAGATAAAAAACTAGGTGGGTTTCTCTATGAACATTTGCGTTGCCAAAAAACTCGCCGTAAGCAGTATGGCACTAAGGTCCACGATAGAAGGGGTCAAATAGTCGAAAAAGTTAGTATCGAAAAAAGGTCTGGCGGAGGATTGCAGGATTGCAGGTTTGCAGGTTTGCAGGTTTGCAGGTTTGCAGGTTTGCAGGTTTGCAGGGATGGGGTGTATGTATATTATTAAATCCTGACAATTTTGTTATTCATTATTTCAGAGAAGATTGAGGATAAAGATATAAAGTGACCCTCATCGATTTAGATTATATCGGCCTATTGCTGAGATTTTAGAGAGTTTTTTAGGTGATGAGATATTAAAACGGATACGTCTTATTCAAGGGGACTTGTTCTGACAGCATTATTAATATTTCAATTGGAGAATAATTGGAGCTATGGTTTTTTTTAAATATTTTTTTTTCTCATTTCCCAGAGTAGATGACTAATAAAAGGCCGTCTTTTTTCTTTTGTTACGATCATGAGAAGTTTAGTGATTTTTAAATTGTCGGGGTCCGAATAGAGCAAAATGAGCATTTCTTGGATGAAGTTTGTATCCAATGTTATATAATTATCTGTTCCTACACCAAGTCTAACACCTTTTTTCTCCCACCATGTAAAGGGGTGATCCTTGTAGTCGGGAAAATTTCCCGTCAGCTTTAAATTTGATGAGGGGAGGGCAACTAATGATACTTTTTTATTTATCATTCTATTGAGGACATCGTGTTGGTAATGCTCAATTTCTCTGGCGGTGTGAAATTTTGTTTTTAGAAAACTTGTTTTTTCTGTTATATTTAAAAGTTCACCTGAGAATAATTTCTTTTTGACCGCTGGATCGTGCCATTCCATATCATCCAACTCAGCATATTCTTGAGTACCATTTGTTATCTTATCTCCCTTTTTGTTGGTGGCGATAACTCTCTGGTATAGGCGATGAAAATAAAAATTGGGATTTATTCCGAGACTTAGACCATGCTCTAAAGTGTCAATATGCCAAATATTCATTGAGTTATCTACTGACTGTACTCCTTTTCTTAAATTCTTCCATGTTTCACCATGATGACTTCTAATTTTGAAGCCATTGTATTGCAATTTTCTAAAACCACTTTTCATCTCTTCAAAATGGATCTTTCGATATAAGTTTTTTTCATCACCTACAGTATCGACCTCACTTAAACAGTTCTTAAGTTCAGGATGACGTTGAATTAATTTTAGAATTGAATCTACTTGATGAATAAAGTGATCTTTTTTAGTTGTGAATTGGCTTTCATCAAAAAAGTCTGCCTCTTTCCTAAAACAGGGTGACAAAATAAATTTGAAGTTGGGGTGGTCTTTTTGAAAATTTTTGAATCCTTGATAGAGACCAAGGACAACATCTTCCTCTGTTAGATGCTTGACGCCAGGAATATTTTCACCTTCCATTGAGGTGGATCTAGAAAGGGTAAATTTTAATTTAATGCTTGCAACATTATATTTGTAATAGAGTTCTGTCGCCATATGAAAAGAAGCTGCAGCATGGGTTTCTTTATTCGTGAGAATTAATTTCGGGAGAAATAAAATATTTAAATATTCTTTAAAGTGTTCATGGTCTTTTAGGGTGATTAATTTTTTCACATCTTCGACACTGCTTATAGGGAGTGAATCTTTTCCATATATTTGGGATATTTTTTCGCTGTAAATTTTTTTGTCGGGACCTGTTAGAAGCTTCATTAGATAGGGGAAAATAAAATCCGCAGTTAACGATCCGGTTAAGTGAATATGTTCTTCAAAATAGGGTATAGGAAATGCTTTGAAAAATTTAAATAATGCTAGTGATACAGGGTGGTGTAAAATCGTTTTTATATCAATTTCTTCTTGTTGAAAGCCCATCAGCAGAGTTCGAAATTCTGTAATGAGATTTTTTGCGGCATGATTTTTTTCGACCTCCGGGGAATATGCTAAGAGTTCTAGGGTATTGCTAAGAGAGATGCCGTTTGTTTCACTGATGATGTGGATTATATGTTGGGTTAGTTGATCAACAATATTTTTGTTTTTCAAAGAATTTCTCCAATAGTTTAAATTTCTGACTTTATAATATCATAAGCTTTTTGCAAAATAGTGAAGTTTTTATGTGCCTGTTTTTTTAATTCTTCAGGTATCTTCTTACCGGCTAATTTATCTGGATGCCTTAATAAAGCCAGCTGTTTGTAACGTTTTTTTACCTCATCAATAGTGGACTCTTTGGGTAATGAGAATATTTCTAGTGCATCATTTAAAGTACTAAAATTATCTAAGTCCTTAAAGGGGATTATGGAGGAAATTAATTGTGCTTCCATTCCAATTTTTGTGAAAAAGCTTTTGCTTTTTTCCAATTCTTTTTTTTTCTTATTGAAAATAAAATGATTGAGAGATTTTTCAATCTCTTTACTATTAATTCTTTTCAGTAGTGAAAAATCATGATTTATTGAAAGGTTTTCAAAAATTTCTTGATCTGAGGATTTCATATCTCTTAGAATGAAAACTTCAAAGGCCAGAGCGTAACATTTTGTAGTAGTAGAGGCTGTACTTGAAAGCTTATTAAGTAAATCTCCAACTTGTTGCTGGGACTCTCTATAGAGCTGGTGTAATAATGTCGTAAAAATAATTGTCTCTTTAATCTCATTATAAAGATAAGTTTTATCATTTGAAATTAAAATACCTTTTTCGAATATTATTTTAAAGTGATTTAAAATAATAGTAGGATCAATTGTAATCGCATATGTTTCTTTAATTTTTTTTGATAAAGTGTTAAAAATAGGGCCATCTCCCCACTGAAGATTGTCAAATAATTCTAAAGATTTTGTTAAATCTTCAATCGTTGATTTATTATTATTTGCCGATGCCTCTTTAAAAGATAATTGATAGGCTTTGAGGGTAGGGGATTTCTTCCTGTGGTTTTCATTCCGCGCATGTGCAGGGGGTCCCACTAGCCCTTCTTGAGTCCGTAAAATTTGCTCTTTTTGGCGAATTAAGGTGTCGAGATCAATTTTATTCTTTTGAGAACCGCTATTTTTTCTAAATCCCGAAGTGAAATTTTCGATAATATTCCCTAACGCCTTTCCAAAAAGAAACACTAAGAACAATGAGAGCAGTACATACTTGATCAGTTCAAAATTTTCCATACATGACTTATTCTACGTTAGGTAAAGATAAACGGAAACCTCTAAACTTAATACAATTAAAATGAAGAGATCTCTGATTAAATACCTCAAATGAATGGCATAAAACAATTTTTAACAAACCTATGAATAAATACGATTTACGACTAAAATAGAAGTCTAAGACTTTTTGGAGTGTGGCTATTTATGAAGTATTTATTGGTAATTGTAGTTTTTATTTCATTTTTTTCAATGGACTTGTTTGGCAAAAGTTCTACTAAAAGAAAAGAGGTTACAGAGAGACAAGACTTTTCATTGAGATATAGTAAAAATATATATAATTTTTGGATTTCATATTTTACGAAAAGAGAAAGAAAACGTTTTATTCGACATATGAAAAATGGCAAGTTATACAAGCAAGTAACAGATCAAATTTTCAGGAAACATGGTTTACCTACAGATCTTTTTTATGTCGGACTTATAGAAAGTGGCTTTAATGCAAAAATAAAAAGTCGTGCGGGCGCTGTTGGCCCATGGCAATTTGTTAAAGGTACGGCACGCCACTATGGCCTGCGTATTGATCGTAGTATTGATGAAAGGCGTAATATATTTAAAGCTACAGAGGCTGCAGCAAAATATTTCAAAGATCTCTATAATATTTTTGGCAGTTGGGAATTGGCCTTATGTGCTTATAACAAAGGCGAATATGGAATTATAAGGGCGATTAGAAATGGCAATACTAGAGACTATAGAGAGCTCATAAGAAAACGCCTTATTCCAAAAGAAACCATGTATTATATACCAAAAATTGTAGCTGCAAGGGAACTCTATAATAATCCCAAGAAATTTCGATTGCCACGTTTTAAAAATAATGGGGCAAAATTTGCGGCCACGAAATCGATTAGATTTAATTCTTCAGTAAATATAAGAAAATTCGCAAAAAAAATTAATCTTTCTTATGCTTTATTACGAGAATTTAACCCTGATATTAAGCATAATATCATTCGCGTTAAAAAACGTCGTACCATAAGCTTTTTTATTCCAAATAGAGTGAGTAAAAATGGCATTGGCTCCCAGTTTGGAAAAAAATATGCTGGGTTAGCAGATCGTCCAAAATTTTATCGGGTTAAAAAAGGCGATAATCTTACTCGCCTTGCAAAAAAATTTGATATACCTGTGAAAAATATTGTCAACCAGAATAACCTTGATGGCCATCTTATAAAAATTGGCCAAAAACTTTCTCTTTTCTCGCATCCTGACGCTGTAGATAGAGTTGAGAATCAGTTATATAGAGTCAAAAGGGGGGATAGCTTGATTAAGATCGCTCGTAGGTTCGGAACATCTGTTGCCAGGATTAGATCTATGAATTCATTAAAGAATAGCGTAATTTATCCGACGCAAAAACTCTTCATTCCAAGCAATTCTTAGACAAGAGACGAAAATTTGAGTAAGATAGTAATTTGAGGTATACCATCGATGAAAATTTCCTATGACGGAAAAAGAGCGTTCCATAATTTTAGAGGATTAGGCCACTTCAGTCGTACACTCATAAAAGGTATGATTAAGTATTATCCTGATAATGAGTATTCAGCTTTTACACCAGTTTTAAAAGATGAGCGGGCAATCAGATGGAAAAATGAGACGCCAGAACTTAAAGTTATTGAGCCTGAGAATATTGTATCAAAAAGCTTATCAACATTATGGCGGAGTGTATTCCTTTCAGGTCTAATTCGAAAAATTAATCCGGATATTTATCATGGGCTGAGCCATGAGTTGCCTCCAGGTATTTCATCTTTGCGGGGTAAATCTATCGTTACGATACACGATTTATTATTTTTAAGATTTCCCGAATTTTTTCCATACATTGATAGAGCAGTTTATAAAAAAAAATTTAGTTATAGTTGCTCTCATGCAGACAAAGTTTTGGCCATATGCAATCAAACCAAAAAAGACTTAATTGAGTTGTTAGGGGTACCACAAGAAAAAATTGAAGTCGTCTATCAAAGTTGTGACCCTATTTTTTATACTAAATTATCCAATGATGAGAAAAAAGAGCTGCAAAAAAAATTGCAATTGCCCGATAAGTATATTCTTAGCGTTGGAGCACTTGAACCGAATAAAAATATTTTAAATTTATTAAAAGCCTATATAAAAGGTGAATTTAAAAAGACCCATTCATTGGTAATCGTTGGAAAAGGCAAAAAATATAAAAAAATATTAGAAGAAGTTATTTCTCAGCACTCTATTCAGTCAAATGTCTTTTTTTACGAAGATGTAGCGCAAGAACATTTACCTGGTGTGTATAGTAATGCAGATCTTTTTGTCTTTCCCTCTTTTTTTGAAGGGTTTGGTCGACCCATTGTCGAGGCCCTTTTTTCTGGGGTACCTGTTATCACTTCAAAAGGATCTTGCTTTCCTGAAGCTGGTGGAGAAAAAACTATTTATGTAGACCCGCATTCACCCCTTGAATTAGAAGCGGCGATGAAGAGCGTATTGACCAGTTCTCACTTGCGAGAGGAGATGATCGAGCATGGTAAAAATTATTGCCAAAAGTTTCACTTAAAAAATACTTCTAAAAATTTAATGGAAGTTTATCGTTCAGTTGTCAGTAATTAAAGATAAGTTTGTTAATTCATATTTTTTCAACTTATCTAATAGCTTTACAACTCTTGCGTATTGAACAGTTTTATCAATCCGTAAATCAATTGATATCGATTTTTTAGTTATTTTTGAGACATGATCTTCAATTCCCGCGAGTGTGGTTTTTCTTCCATTATAGGCCACATCCGTGGGGCTTAGTTCAATATAAATATTTTTCTTTTGCTGTTTTTCTGTATTGCCTTTTGTAGTTTTAGGTAAATTTAGTAAGAGCGCCAATTCGTCTTTTTTAAAAACTGTCGAGACCATAAAAAATATCAGCAACAAGAACACAACATCTATTAAGGGCGTGATATCGGGAGTCGTCATTTCCCTTGTTCTTTTTTTCATTTACTTCCTTTAAAGAATATTTGAGAGAATTTTATTTTCAAGATTTGCTTCAAATTTATCCAACATACCTAGCAAATAATTATGCCCCACGTAATGAGGGATTGCTACTATCATACCACCGACAGTTGTGATCAATGCCATAGAAATACCTTGGGCAAAACTCGCAGGATTGTTAAGGCCTGTTTGAGACATTACTCTAAAGGCAATCAAAACACCTATGACTGTTCCCAATAAACCTAGCAGGGGAGAGATTGAAGCGATGATTTTAACGGTGTTTAGGCCCTTTTCTAGGTTGCTCATTAAGCCAGTTAACTCTTGTTTAGATAATTCTATAAGGCCATTAGAGTCCGTATTCTTTGCTTTTTCTTTAATCCTGGCCGTCAGTTGATCGGAAAGATCATCCGTTCTTTTTTTCTCTCTCGTTAATAAAAAAAATTTTGAAAACATAATTGAAAATCCAATGACATTTAAAAAAAGTAAAATGTACATTATAGTTCCGCCTTGATTAATATAATCGATAATACGCACGAGGGCTCCTTTTCTTTACAGTAAAACAGTCAGGTACTTTGTTGTACTTTGTTGTACTTTGCTATACCTATTTCTATTGTCTTTTATTTATTAGGGCATTTCAATTAATAAGATGATATACCTTTCCTATTTTTTTCATATTTCAAAAAAAGGATTTTTATCGTGTTTAAGTTTTTGATTTTCTTACTTTCAACCTCTCTTGCAACTTCCTGTACTGGTCTTCGCAAGGCGTCTCTTATACCTGGTGCTAAACGATCCTCCTATGAGGCCTTTGGTAAAAAGTATATGGTTAGCTCGCAAGGAAAATATGCTACCCAAGCAGGGTTGGATATTTTCGAGCTGGGTGGGAATGTTATTGATGCGGCAGCAGCTATATCCTTTGTCCTCTCTGTCGAAAGACCGCAGTCCACTGGCTTAGGAGGGGGAGGGTTTATGCTCTATTTTGGTGCCCATTCAGACAAACCAATGGCCATTGATTTTAGAGAAAAGGCCCCTTTAAAGGCGCATAAAAATATGTATCTTGATAGTGCTGGTAATGTGATTGAGAAAAAGTCTCTTGATGGAATATTTGCCGCAGGAGTTCCGGGTTTAGTGGCGGGTATTGTTGAAACTCATGAAAAATACGGTAAACTTCCACTCAAAACGATTCTTCGGCCTGCCATTAAGTTGGCAGAAGATGGTTTTAAAATTTATCCAGAATTGGCGAAGGCGCTCGGCCGTCGAGCATCAGTGTTAGTAAATTATCCAGCAAGTAAGAAAATATTTTTTGAAAAAGGCCAAGTGTTAAAAGAAGGAGATCATCTTATCCAAAAAGATTTAGCGAAAACTTTGAGAAGTATTGCAGCGAATGGTCGCAATGGATTTTATGCCGGTTGGGTCGCCAATGCTATCGTTAAAGAAAGCCTTCGATTGAAAGGTCTCATTAGTCATCGAGACTTAAGAAAATATAATGTAAAACAAAGAACTCCTGTTGTCGGGAAATACAAAAAATATGAAATATATTCAATGGCCCCTCCTAGCTCGGGCGGGGTCCATATTTTACAAATATTGAATATATTAGAGAACGACCAGCTGGGAAAATTGGGGCCACAACACCCACAAAGCATCCATTTAACCGCCTCTGCCATGCAGGCAGCTTTTGCCGATCGAGCGAAATACTTGGGCGATGCTGACTTTGTCAAAGTTCCAGTTGCGGGTTTAATTTCTAAAAAATATGCAAAAGAAATAAGAAGTAAATTCTCTCTAAGTAAAGCAAGAAAAAATGTTATTGCAGAAAACCCTTTTCCTTATGAGTCTAGCGAGACAACTCATTTCACTGTTATGGACAGCGCTGGAGAAGTGGTTTCCTCGACACAAACTATAAATGGATATTTTGGTTCCGGTGTAGTTGTTCCTGGAACAGGTATAGTCTTGAACAACGAAATGGATGATTTTGCTAATAAAGTTGGTGCTAAAAATTTATTTGGTGCCATTGGCGGGGACAAGAACTTAGTTCATGCTGAAAAAAGACCGTTAAGTAGTATGTCTCCAACAATTGTTTTTAGAGATAAGACGCCGATACTGGCATTGGGAACTCCTTCAGGGACGAGAATCTTGACGTGTGTAGCTCAAACAATTTTAAACTATATCGAATATAATTTGCCATTATATGATTCCGTTGCCGCCATTAGGTATCATCAGCAATGGAGTCCCGATGAAATCAGAATTGATGAGAAAGGTTTTTCTTCGGACGTCGAGGATCAACTAACGAAGATGGGGCATTCCCTACGACATAAAAATCTTGGTTGTCGCATACAGGCCATTGCTAAGGAAAACAATTCTTTACACGGGGTATCTGATCCTCGAGGACAGGGTCTTAGTAAAGGCCTATAAAGCAATTTTTGATTATATTATTTTAGAATACCGTTTGTGCGACATAAAGACGAAAGCATTTGTCTTTCGATCTTCTTATTGTACATTTTCCAGTTTCTTTTTTATTGATAAGGTACTGATAAAAGTCGGGTAAAGTATCTGCTACTTCTAGGATCGATTTGCCCTCATGTTCTCCAAAATCAATAAATACCTTGTCTTCTTCGATGATGCCCGTTAAAGGACTCGTGCTAATGGCCATTATCTCCCTCCTTAGAAATAAAATGCTTCGGTTAAAACTGGAAACAAATCCGATGTTTCTATAGAATAAATTTTGAAGCAACAAAAAAGAAATGAAAAGAAAAAAATTATTTATTTAAAAAAACTTTTTAAAATAATATACGATAATTTTGAATTCCCGAGGATGTTGATCTGCAATGATAAATTTTATTAATTCTAGAGCATCGAAAAGTTTTGTTTCTGTTCTGTAGGGGCGCTCTGAAATCATAGCGGCAATAATGTCCATAATTGAAACAATCATTGTTTCAAAACCTATGATGAATTCAGAGTCTTCAATTGAATTATCAATAAGACCTCTCCCCATAGCACTATAAGCATGATGATGTTCTATGATTTTAAAGTAATTCGATGTGAGACTAAGACGACCTTGCAATATCTTAACTGACTGTTCTGCATGGGAGGAGAGTAAAAATTTATCGTCGTCATCAAGAAGATCTATTTGAAATTTCTCCGATGGAATGGATGACATTCCAATATCTTTAAAATAACTAGTAACAAAAAGGTTTTCGATTTCTCTTTCACTATAAATTTTTGACGCTTTCAATACACCTACTAAAAAAAGAGAAGAGAGCATTGGTTGAGAAAATATATAATAGTGTTTTTGTTTTATGTAGTCTTGATAAAGAGTTTTATGCATCTCTAAGTTGTTGATTAAAAAATTTCCTAATACTTTTATACTTTGGTATTGCAACTTAAGGTATTCGTCATTATATGGAAATTGATAGAGATAATTCATATTGAGAGTTAGCAAGTTTAATAATTTAATTGCGTTCTCTTTTAAGTTTCCAATGGACATAGAACGCGACGAATGAACTAGATTGTCTTGTTGCTTTTTTATAAGACTTTTTAGTGCGTTTTCGTAAATGAAAAGATGAACCTGATCATCATCAATAAGTTTTTTTAAGGATACCGGCAATAACTTCATACCATCTTCCAGCATAATCTTAAAGCGACCATTATAGTGGCCATAAATGTCACAGGGACATTTATCTAAATAAAATAGATCTCTTATAGTTATAGGAGTTAAATGGAAACTTAAATTATTTCGTTCTATTGCATCAAAGGCGTCCATTTGTTGATTTTATCAGATAAATTGTTTATTTAGACTATGTGGCAAGAAACTTCCCTAGTGCCGATGATTTTTTTCTCCGGGTAGCTAATTTTGCATTCATCCACCGCAAAAGGGCAGCGTTGGTGAAAATGGCAGCCTTGAGGTGGATCGAGAGGGGAGGGTAATTCACCAGTTAGTTCAAAAGCTTGATTACTAGTGCTGTTTATTGTGGGCGAACTTGATAGGAGTGCTTGGGTATAGGGGTGAGCAGGACTATTAAAGATTTCCTGGCGTGGCCCATATTCGACCACCTTCCCTAGATACATCACGAGAATATTATCTGCTATATGTTTAACAACACTTAGGTCATGTGAAATAAAAAGATAAGTTAAATTTAATTCATTCTGAAGTTTGATCAATAAGTTTAGCACCTGGGCCTGGATAGAGACATCTAAAGCGGATACAGGTTCATCACAGATAAGCACTTTTGGTTTTAGAATCAGCGAGCGAGCTATGCCTATTCTTTGCCTTTGTCCACCACTGAACATATGTGGATAACGATTCGCCAATTCAGGGCGCAAGCCTACTAATTTCATCATCTCTAAAGCTTGATTAAAGCATGCTTTTTTTGAAAGTTTAGTATTGATAAGGAGAGGTTCAGCAATAATTTGCCAGCATTTCTTGCGAGGATTTAGCGAATTATAAGGATCTTGAAATATCATTTGAATTGAATGTCTTTTTTCATTATTGAGCGATGGAAAAATAATCTCACCAGATGTCATTGATTCGAGTTTCATAAGTTGCTTGGCCAAAGTACTTTTCCCACAGCCGGATTCGCCAACAATTCCTAACGTCGTATTTATACCTACTGAAAAACTTATGCCGTCTATAGCTTTTATATATTTAGTATCTTGAAATGGCTTTTTTATGGGATAATATTTTGTGAGTTCTTTTACTTCTAACAGGCTCATTCTTTTTCCTCAATAGGCAAATAACATCTAAGTTCTCTTCCTTGGCCGAGTTCTAATGGAGGATTTTCTTGGCATTTTTTTTGCGCCTTAAAGCACCTAGGACGAAATTGGCAACCGGGAGACCTGGAAAATAAATCGGGGACAATACCGGTGATGCTGGGCAATGGTTCTCTAAATGCATGCCCGGTAGCGGGGAGTGAATTGAGTAGGCCATAAGTGTAGGGGTGGCGTGGGTATTCAATAATTTCTCTGGTTATTCCTTTCTCTACAATTTCACCGGCGTACATAACTTGGATTTGATCGGAATGATTAGCAACGACAGCTAGATCATGGGTTACTAGAATCATCGCCATATTATTTTGTTTTTGTAATTTCTTTAGTAGCTTTAGTATTTGATCCTGAATCGTGACATCTAATGCGGTGGTAGGTTCATCGGCAATGAGGAGAGAGGGGTTACAGGCAATGGCCATGGCAATCATAACCCTTTGACTCATACCTCCTGAAAGTTCGTGAGGATAAGCTTTTAGTCTCTCTTTAGGAGCGGGAATACCTACTTGATCGAGCAGCTCAATACTTCGTTCTCGCGCTTCCGCTCGCGTTAGGTTTTTGTGAATAAGAAGTGTTTCCATCAGTTGTTGTTCAACGTTAAAGCAGGGGTTGAGAGCACTCATCGGATCTTGAAAAATCATTCCAATCTCTGCTCCGCGAATTTTTTGCCATTGCTTTTCTTTGAGACTGAGAAGTGGTGAGTACGCAAAATTTAATTGATCGGCGCTGACATGGGCGGTCTCTGGTAGCAACCCCATCAAGGCCAAGCTGGTGATAGATTTTCCACAACCAGATTCTCCTACAATTCCTAGTGTTTCACCTTTCTCAATACTGAAACTAATCTCTCGTACCGCTTTTAGTGGCCCAGCTTGGGTATCGAAGGTTATAGATAAATTTTGGACGTCTAATAACATTATTTTTTCAACCTAGGATCAAGGGCGTCTCTGAGACCGTCTCCAAATAAATTAAAACCCAGCACCACTAATAAAATACAGATTCCCGGCAGTGTTACCATCCACGGTGAGCTTTCTATATACGCTCTAGCATCCGATAACATAATCCCCCATTCGGGCAGAGGAGGTTGGGCGCCAAGACCGAGAAAGCCAAGAGCAGCGGCATTTAAAATACCATCACTAAAACTCAATGTTGCTTGGACAATTAAAGGCGCCATACAATTGGGAAGAATTTCTAAAAACATAATACGCGTATCACTTGCTCCAAAAGATTTTGAGGCCATGACATATTGTTTTTTAGCTTCCGCTTTGACACTGGCGCGAACGATTCTGGTGAAGCCAGGCAGCGCCACAATACTCACCGCGATGATGGCATTATTTAATCCCGGCCCTAAGATTGAGACTACGACTATTGCCAATAAAATACTTGGTAGGGACATCAGGATATCGATAAATCCCATGATCAAATTATCAACTCTAGCACCATAATATCCCGCATAAAGACCTAACAGGGTACCAAATGATAAAGAAAGAATAACTACCGCCATGCCAATTCCTATAGAAATTCGCGCACCAAATATCAAACGACTAAAAATATCTCTCCCCAGGTCGTCCGTACCAAAAGGAAATTGTAAATGACCACCATGCGACCAAGCGGGTGGTAATCTTAAAAATTCTGCGAAGAGTTCGCTGGGGTTGTGGGGAGCTATTAAAGGGGCCATAAGGGCAATAATAAAAAAAGTTAGAATAACGATCAACCCAATTAAAGCACCTCGGTTTTGGCAAAATGATTTCCAAAATTCTGAGAAGATAGATGGTGGTGTGTTCTCCTCAATCATGAATTGCGCATCCTTGGATCGGCCCAGGCATAAACTAAATCAACCAGCATATTTATGCTGATAACCATGAGGGCAATGATTAAAATACCACCTTGAATAACTGGATAGTCGCGGGCATTAATGGAAGCGACAATCCATTTTCCTATGCCTGGCCAAGAAAAAATGGTCTCGGTCAGAATCGCCCCGGTAATGATTGAGCCAAACATTAAACCGGCCACAGTTATAATAGGTATGAGGGCATTCCTCAGAGCATGCACCATAACGATATTAAAAATTGGTAGACCCTTAGCTTTTGCGGTACGAATATAGTCTGCGCCTAAAACTTCCAGCATGCTTGAACGAGTCATTCTTGCCATCACCGCCAAAGGTATGGTGCCCATAGCAATGGCGGGAAGAATAAGATGCCTGAGCGCATCCATAAAGGCAGAAACTCCTTCATCGCTAAACCAAGTATCAATAAGCATGAAGCCCGTTATGGTGTCTATCTCGTACATCACGCCGATTCTTCCCGCTACAGGGGTCCATCCCAAATTGACTGAAAATACTAAAATAAGGATGAGCCCCCACCAAAAAATGGGCATTGAATACCCTAGCAATGAACCACCCATTAGAAAATAATCGGCAAAAGTGTTTCTCTTTAAAGCCGCTATAATTCCCAAAGGAATTCCCAGCAGCAGGGCAAGGGTTAAGGCGACAATCCCAAGCTCAAGGGTGGCGGGAAATCTATCCCAGAATTCGTCCGAAACTTTTCTTTTGGAGATGATGGAATGTCCTAGGTCTCCCTTGATTGCTTGCGAGACAAAGTGAAAGTATTGGCTGAAGAGGGATTTATCTAAACCCAGTTGAGATTTCATCTCCTTGTAGACGGCCGGATCTGCTCCTCTCTCCCCCAGCAAAAGCATCACTGGATCACCGGGTACCAACCTAATGAGTAAAAAACTAAGCACAGTCACGCCGATAAATGTTGGGATAAATTTACGGAGTTTTTTTAATAAAAAATTCAACATATTACACGCTAAAACTATTCTAAAATGACTTTAGAAAAATTATCTCCACCAAGTGGGTCTATTTTATATCCTTTAACTCTTTTAGACATGGCCCTGAAAATTGTAGAGTGAGCAATGGTCACCCACGGTGCCTTATCTTTAAAAATAAGTTGTGCTTTTTCATACAACCTGGTTCTTTCTTTACGATCAGAAATTCTTTTGGCATCTTCAATTAATTTATTAAAATCGTCATTACACCATTTGGCCACGTTCGATCCTGCTGTAACCGCCGTACAGCCCAATAAAACATGCAAAAAGTTGTCCGGGTCGCCATTATCTCCGGTCCATCCAAGTTGAATCAGTTGATGCTCACCCTTTCTCGATTTTGCCAGATAAGTCGGCCAATCGTAGGACACTAGTTTTATGGTAATCCCCACCTTCAGAAGGTCCGCTTGCATCATCTCTCCCATTTTTTTCCCATTGGGGTTATACGGGCGAGTAACTGGCAAGGTCCATAATTCCGTGGTAAAGCCTTTTGGGAAACCGGCTGCGGTCAGTAAACTTTTCGCCTTTTCTATATCGTAGGGGTAATCGTTAACCGCTTCATTATAGGACCAAATGGTAGGCGGCAGAGGATTTTTTGCCACCATAGCATTGCCTAAATAAATAGCGTCAATATAGGATTTTTTATTGAGGGCATGGTTGATCGCCTTTCTAACCAAAATATTATTGAAGGGTTCTTTAAGAACGTTTATTGCAAGGTAGGCCACATTAAGACCTGGCGCTTGCAGCAAACTAATTTTTTTATTCAATTTCATGGCCTCTAAATCGGCTGGAGACGGCTCAATAATGAGGTGACATTCCCCCGCTTTAAGTTTTTGGTAGCGAACACTGGCATCTGGAGTGATAGAAAAAACCAATTTTTCAATTTTAGGGACTTCCTTAAAATATTGCTTATGCGCAGTATAGCGAATTAGTGAATCTTTTTGGTAGGACTTGAAAACAAAGGGGCCGGTGCCAATTGGCAAATAATCAATCTTACTCATTTTCTTTTCTTTCTGTAATTTGTCGGCATATTCTTTAGATAAAATACTCATAAAGCCCATCGCCATATTCGCTAAAAAGGGAGCTTCAGTTTTATTTAAAGTAATTTGAATTTTATAATCGTTAATTTTTTTTATTTCTTTGATCAGCTTACCCATCTCCATGGCATTAAAATATTCGTAACTTCCCCCGTTAATTGGATGGTAGGGGTGATCTTTTTTCCATTGCCTATTAAGTGAAAAAAGCACGTCATCTGCATTAAAATCCCGCGTCGGTGTAAAGTATTCTGTGGTGTGGAATTTAACACCTTTTTGTAAATTAAACGTATACGTTAAATTGTCTTCAGAAATTTTCCATGAAGAGGCGAGGGCAGGTGCCACCGTCGTCGTGCCATAGGAGAACTCCACCAATCGATTATAAACGGTGTGGGTAGCAGCATTATTAGAAGTTCCATCCGTTGTTATTTGTGGGTTAAAGGCAGAGGGGCTGCCCTCGGAGCAATACACAAAAGTCGTTTTTTTGACAGAGTTACAAGCGCTAAAGATATTTGCGAATATTAAAAGGGGGATCAGTTTTTTCATCTTCTATTCTCCACTATGAATGACTTATTTGCTGTGCATAACACTAGCTTAATATGCTTTGCTATGACAATGAAGTTTTTGGCGGTTAGATAATTTGCAGGATTAGTTCTTCTGAACTCAAGAAGGCAAAAAATTCAGAGATTTCACTTTCAGTTACTTGCAGTCCCTTAGCTGTACTGAGTTCAATTGCTTCGGCTAGACTATGTTGAGTTAAAATATTTTTCCATAAATCTGCCTGCAACTCAGTAAACTCTTTTGATTTTATGCCGGTATCATTTTTATAAAAAAGACGGTTATCAGCGTTTTCCCAATTTATATCATTGGCGTCACCATCCTTTCTTAAGTTCCAGATTGAGAAAATGGGATAGGCTACAGAATAGAAGAAGTGAGCTGGAGTCAATACCAATTTCCTTTGTGGGAGATTGTCTATTTGAGAAAATTGGTCGGGCCGCATGCCTAGGGAAGAATTGCTGTGGAATAATTGGTCAAAGCTTTTTTCAAATATTGCCAGTTCGTAGAGAAATGGAAAATCCTCTAGGATCTTATGATTTTTTAAAAACGTCGGTAAATATTTTCCTATTAACCCTACATCAAAAGATTGGGAGGTGTGTTGCAATAAATATTCGGTTACCAATTTATTAAAGGTTTGGTCTCCGAGAACATTCCAAACCGCTTCGTAGACGTTGCCAATAGATTCGCTCATACGGGCAGTATAATCCCCTCTATAAACTTTCAGCACCTCTTGTTGAGATAGCTCACCACCTGGGATAACTAGATTCACTAGTTGATTGTTGAATTTATCTCCTAAAATACCCTTGGTAATATTCATTTGAATTTCTGAAAGTTTCATGACAGGTTCCCCAGGTCTTTTTGGATTTTTTTTGCTTTTAGGGCCTCGTTCTCCAACACCTCAAAGGCAGGTATATCTTCATCCCATTCAATCAAAGTGGGAATATTTTTAAATTTTGTCACCGCAGACTTATAAAGTTCCCAGACCTCCGGGTAGACTGGATTCGCATGAGTATCAAAAAGAAAGCTACCCATATTAGAATAACCCGCTAAGTGAATCTGCTCCACTGCTGCTGCGGGGATGGTTTGCAAATAGATTTGCGGATCAAATTTTTGGTTAATAGCATTGACATAAATATTATTGATATCCAGGAGCATTTTACAGCCCGATCTCTGCAATAATGTTTTCCAAAAATCCCACTCTGTATAAGTCGAATTTGTGAAATCAAAATAAGCCGATAGGTTTTCAAAAATCATTTCTCGGCCTAAATAGTTTTGCACGAAATCTATTTTACGGCATAAATGCTCTAAGGTTTCTTCATTATAGGGAAAGGGTAAGAGGTTGTGCAGGTTTGCATGGGGCAGTCCAGTCCAACACAGATGATCGGAGACCAGCACTGGCCGGATGTCGTGAATCATATTTTTAAGCTTGTCCAAATACTTCGTCGATATATCTGAATGAGCGGCAATATTCATGGAGACGCCATGGAAATGCAGTGGATAATTTTCTCTTATTTTCCTTAAAATTTGTTTGGGCCGCCCCTCTGTATCTAAGTAGTTTTCAGTGATGACCTCAAAAAAATCAACTTTTGTTTGCGGGTTGTCCTGCAAATATGAGTAATGTTCACTTCTTAGTCCCACTCCAAAGAGCGGTCGGTTTTTTCTTGTGTTCACTTAAAATCCTAATCTTTTATTGGTGCCAACTAAATGTTTCATTTTTACTGTTTGTCAGCAATAAGTAAACCGCGCCAACTGGTTGTTTTTTTGAAAGTATTCTATTTATGCTAAAATAGCAGCAACGCCAAGGGGTATAAATCAGGCTTGGCATAGACTAAATAGAGGTATTAATGGCAAAACGTGGACAAGGAAAGCATGTCAAAAATAAACAAAGCAAAAAGCAAAAAAAACAACTCAATCACCTAAAGCTCATAAAATCAAAAAAGGGTCATTCTGAAGCAGAAACAGCGCGGGTAGAGTACCTCATCCGGCATGCCGCATAAGTTTATAGGCTCCTAAATTAATGCAATTAAATACTACTGTAATTAAATACTACTCAAGAAGTATTGTTCTTGTGTCGAAAAGAAGTTTGGAAGAGCTGTTAGCGATTATGTCTAATGCACACCAGTGAACATGGGTAATTATGAAAATTAACCGAATGCATATCAGTTTTTTTACACTTATTCTTTTTATAAATTCTTGCGCTCCGATAGCAGGCATTTATCCAAGTAGAAAAATTGCTACAACAATTAGCAATCCAGATTTAAATTGCCAAAAGCTATCAACTCAATTTCCATTAGATTCTGATTTTAAAACGTTATTGCAACTCCATACTGAAATGATCGGCAACTTTGCAATGAAAGCGAGTAAACTAGTCATGCACATGCAGCACCCTCATAAGTCAGTTAGTTTTTATCAGATTTTAGATCATAGTATTAGAGAGGAGCTAATTTATCCTAGACTTTTAATGAAAATGGCCTTCAATCGCTTGCCTTATCTGCACGGCCAGGAAGTTAATATTATTTTATCTGGGGGACTCGTTGATCTATGGACTCCTAAAATTCGCCTTTATGCTGAGGAGGAGAATATCAATATAAATATAATCCAATTATCTGGAGGATTATCATTTGGACGTAAAGACAAAACCTCCTTGCCCCCATTTCAGAATGATGTTAAAAGGATCATAAAAGATCACCCAAGTATCTTCTTAGATGATTCTTATGTCAATGGCGGGACTGCTGCAAGCATAAGGCAAGCCGTGCAAGATGCAGGTGGTGATTTGCATGGAGTTTTTGTGGTATATGAGGGAGGAGTAGGTGACCCCGCTTCTCTATATAAATCTGTATTTATAAATCCAAAAGGTAAGAAATTATCAAATTTTTCACATGTTCCTATCGATTGGAAAATTAAAAAAAAACTTCATTTTAATATCGCGATTGAATTAACAGGCACGGTATTTCTCGATGGGACAGAAGATTTTTCTGTTCAAGGAAAAAGACTATTGAGTTTTTTAGAAGAAAAAAACTTGCCAGTCGTTTTTTTAATTAATGGAAAAATGGCCACACCACCAACTATAATATCAAGAGAGTATCCTACATTAAATATATTACCAGAGGCTACGCATGTTGACGTTGCAATAGGCAACTGGAAAGGAAAACATAATGGCGATCAGGAAAAAATTACCTTTCCATTTTCATTAGACACGATTATAGAGACGGTGCCGATTAGTAATCAATATAATAGATGGTGGTTCATTGAGAGTGCTCTCGCTGAAAATTATTTTTTAAATAAACTTGTAGATTACGATATTCTACAACCGGTCTTTAAGCGGTCTCTTTACAGCGAATTTTCAATAGTAGACCGGACGGGCAGTAGTACGGTATTTGACTTGAGAGGACTTGTACCAACAAGGGAAACAGGAGGTCTCCCTACTGACCAAATTCGCTCATCAAAGGTGCGAGAAAATATTTATCAGATTAAAAGCATTGATTGGAAAAGCCTCTCGATTGATCAAAGAAAGATCATACTGAAAAATGCCCAAAATGAAAAAGTGAGTTTTCTTGTTGATGCGTATATAGAATTGGCAAATCAATCTCTCGATGTAGACTGGTTACCTATATTACAAAACTGGATAGACAAATGGCAGGTGAAAACAAATGGCTGGGAACTCTATAGGTTAGATACGGTCCGTGGGGTATTGCTTAATATAAAAAACAATCAGTAGTAAATGAGGTTTTATTTGCTTTAAAACGGTCAATAAGGCGATAAAGATGTCATTGAAACTACGGTCATTTTTGTGTATTATCGGCCAAAATCCCGTTATTTCTTATTTAATTTTATGGAGTTTTTTTGAAATACCTAATATTAATATTTTGCCTTTTAAATCCTCTAGCGCTATTTTCTGCTACGGAAAATGTCTTGGTTCAACTTTTTTCTTGGAGCTGGAAAGATGTCGCCAACGAATGTGAGGATTACCTGGGTCCAAAGGGGTTTTATGGCGTTCAGGTCTCCCCCCCCAATGAACATGCTATAGTAGAGGGTAGACCTTGGTATGAACGCTATCAGCCAGTGAGTTATAAAATCAATAGTAGCAGTGGCGATTTAAACTCATTTAAGAGTATGGTACGGCGCTGTCGTTCTAGTGGCGTAGAAATTTATGTCGATGTGGTGCTTAATCATGTGGCTTGGTTTCCTAAAAATGGAGAAACTGCTCGTGGTATAGCAGACTCTCTTTACTCTAAATACCATTATCCCGACTACCCAAATGATTCCTTCTTTCACAAATGTCGCAATGGAGAGAGTGACGATATATGGGATTGGAATAACCGTTTTGAACTTTTCAATTGCAATCTAGCGAACCTTCCCGATTTAAACACCGCCGATAGGAGAGTGCAAAATACCTTGAGAAGCTATCTAAAAAAGCTAAAAAGTTTAGGTGTAAAAGGCATACGAGTCGATGCTGCCAAACATGTCGCGGCCAAAGATTTAAAAGAAATATATGCCGATATTTTTGATAAAGAACATATTTATCAAGAGGTCATTGACCTAGATGCTAATGGGCCCGTCAGGTCAGATGAATACTTTCATTTGGGAAAAGTTACTAACTTCAATTATGGACAAGATCTTGGGCGAATATTTCAACATGGAAACCTGGCCTATTTAAAGAGCTTTGGTGAACCATGGGCCTATACTCCAACAGACAAGACAGTGGTTTTTTTAGATAATCACGACACACAGAGGGGACATGGCCCAAATCAATTTCTTTTGACCTATAAAAACGGCGACCTCTACACCATGGCAAGGGCCTTTATGCTTTCCTGGCCATATGGCCAACCGATACTAATGTCTAGCTATTATTTCAACGATAATAATATTGGCCCTCCCACAAGGGATCTAAATAAGAATATTTGTCGCGATGAAAATTGGGTTTGTGAGCATCGAAATAATTTAATAGCTCCCTTAATTTCTCTTAGAAAAAAATTAGTGAGTCCACATCTCTCTGGGTGGTGGACTAATAACTCAAATCAAATTGCTTTTTCTAGAGAGAAAAAACACCTCTTTGTTTTTAATAGAAATAATTATCCAATAAAAAAAATATCCAATTTAAATCTAGAACATGGAGATTACAAAGATCTCAATAGCAATGCTATTCTTAAAGTGTTTAATAATGAAATACATCTTCATGTAGATCCCAATTCATTTAAAATCTTTTCAAAATTGTAAAAATAAACCGCTTGGCCCTTTTAAAACTCACCCTTATGAAACCTTCCCCCGGCCTCAGGTTCAAATCATCACCTTCGGTCTCGGCCCTCATCATCGAGTAAATGACTGTTATATTTCACCGTCCACAAACCAATTATATATCAAAATGTGGTACGCGAGAATGATTTCAGAAGGTTAAAGGCATTAAAGTCATTTTTCGGTGGTTATTTACAATTTGTGATTTGCAAACTGTAAATTGTCGAGTATAATGGGTCATGAGCAATGGCAGAAAAAAGCAATTAAAACCCCAAGACGTGCTGATCCTTCTAAAGTTAATCAGCTCCAAAGGTAGTGCAAAAAGAAATTTGGACTTGGCGATTGAACTGGGCATAAGTCCGGCTGAAATTTGCCATGGTCTAGAAAGGTTAAAAGCATCAAAGCTCATTGACCCTACTAAGAAGAAACCCATGAAACGATCATTACTAGAGTTTTTAAAGTATGGGTTGAAATATGTCTTTCCGGCAGAATTAGGATCCCTAGAAAGGGGTATACCTACTGCTCATGCTGAAGAATCTATAGCCAAAAAAATAATGACTTCTAAAGGTGAACTTAGCTACGTATGGCCTAGTCAGGAAGGAAAAATACGTGGGATTGGGTTAATGCCACTTTATGATAGCGTGCCTGAGGCCGTTAAAAACGATCCGACGCTACATAAACTACTTTCCCTCATTGATGTTTTAAGAGTGGGAAACATAAGAGAAGTTAAATTTGCTGAACATGAGCTGGAAAAAGAGATTTTAAATGATGCATGAAAATCACCATAACAACATTGAGATGCTTCAATCAGTCTGTGAATCATTGGAGGAGCTTGTGGAAGAAGTGGTGTTCGTGGGAGGCTCTGTCGCTAGCACTTATGTTGATTTGGCCATTGCTGAAGAAATTCGACCGACCATTGATGTTGATTGTGTCATCGAGGTAACTAATCTTTTTGATTACAATGAAATTGAAAAGCGTCTGAGAAAAAAAGGTTTTAAAAATGATACAAGAGAAGATGCTCCTGTATGTCGCTACATCAGTCCACTAGGAGTTACAGTAGATGTCATGCCAAATGACGAGAGCTTATTAGGTTTTAGCAATAGCTGGTACTATTCAGGCATCAAAAATAAGGTTGAGTACACATTACCCAATGGAAAGGATATTTACACTTTTGACTTGGGTCATTTTTTAGCTTCAAAAGTAGAAGCTTTCCATGGAAGAGGAAGTGATGACCCGAGGTTTAGCCATGACTTGGAAGATGTCGTTTTAGTTCTTGATGGCACTGAAGATGTTTTAGATAAATTGAACAGCGCGGACTCAGAAGTATTAAAGTTTTTAAAGCAAACAGCTAAGGATTTTTTGAAAAACTTTGATATCCAAGAGGCCATTATTGGTCATTTAAGTCATTCAGCCGGCAAAGTCGATGCAATAAATAAAATCTTTGAGAGTCTCAAATAAGTTTCTTTCCTAAATCCTAAATCCAAATACATAAACTTAATAGAGAAGAAAATAATGCAAAAATCAATCTATAAAAGCTTTTTTCTGGTTATTATTATTTTGGCTAATTTTGCCCAAGCCGAGTCACGTTTATGGAAAAATGATGAATTTGTAAAACTCTGTGAATCGTCTCTCGAGTTGGCAGACTGTGACATTGAAAAGTTGATGGGAAACCGCAAACCTTATCTGGAAAAAGATATCGAATTGAGTTCACTTCGGTTATTGAAAATGAGCGATAATGATTTTAGGATTTCCAGAAGAAAAAGAGATTAAAGTACAAGATTATAATGTCATGACAGGCAAATACAAATACACCCGTTATATGGCGATGGATATTATAAATAAAGACGGCCTGCGAGGATTATTCAATATTCTTGTATGGAATAAACAAAGAAAGAGCTTGCGTCCCTTTAAGGCATGATGTGAAATAGTTTCAGGTATGCTAGACAGAGAACTTCTAGGTCAAAAAGAAACTTTTTCCATTCTCGGTGAGCTTCAGGATAGGGTGCCGGCTGGGCCGGGGAAAAATTTAAGTCGAAATGTCTATACACAGGCCAGCAGATATCCCACCTTAAGAAATATCATTCTTTTATCGAAAGGGTATGAAATTGTTAAAACTTCGTTGTTTGAGTAGGGCGGGAAGTTTTTTGGTGACGATAATTTTTTGTGGGGATAGAGTGCATTGATAGGCGAGAATTTCTACGCCGGCGGCTAAAGCGGTGTGCAATAATTCTGTGTATTTTGCATCGATATGGGTGGCCGGTCAGGAGTTCACGGTTAAATAAACCTCCTACTACTTTCAGTGCCTTATAAAACTATTAGAAAATATTTTTCGTAACGACACGGGGCCCAAGGCCTTCTCAAATCATGCATTTACCTCTAAAATAGGCTTCATCAACCTGGAGCATAAAATGAACAGAAAAAAATTATCAGCGGATGGACTTATGGAGTTACTGGGCAATTCCTTTTCTAAAATTTCAGATCATCGAGGAGATAAAGTTAAGTACTCCTTAAGAGACTCACTGATGACATCTTTTGCAGCATTTTCTTTAAAGTACGATTCGTTCAACTCTTTCTTC